>MDSV01082800.1_pt1 | contig 29331 bp, 26 predicted proteins | sample 810851 | NCBI WGS metagenome assembly MDSV01 (sample SAMN05326640, study PRJNA326480) | marine metagenome | isolation source: seawater | place: Atlantic Ocean: North East | collected 2012 | reverse complement strand
GAATGGGTGGGGATTCAACTTCCCTTCTTTTGCCATCATTGCTGCTTGAAGCAATGAATCGGGAGTGCCACAATCCACCCAAGTTTCTTCTCCAACAGAGAGCAAATTCGCTTCCCCATCTCGAACATAGGATTTCGTGACGTCAGAAATAGAAAAACCAGCCCCCTTTTGCTTTACACCGGAATCAACCCTTTCCCAGAACCGTTCGTCGAAAAGGTAAATGCCGCCGATGGCTAGATTCGAGGGTGGATTTTCAGGCTTTTCAACAATATCTACAACCACTCCTTTTTCATCTAAAACAGCAACGCCAAACGCTTCAGGATGTTCCTCTTCCCGCGCTAAAAGGACGCAACCTGGCGATTCGTTGGAAGCCGAGAACTTACCGATTTCAACGTCGAGTTCTACCGTGGTGATGTTGTCTGAAAAGTACACTAAAAGCCTGCAATCTTCGTTGTAGACTCGCGCTAGGTTCAGTGCATCCGCAACTCCGGTCGGCTCCTCTTCCAAAACGTAATGGATACGTTCATCCGGGAAACCAGCCCCAACGTGTTTTGCAATTTGTCCAATAAAGTGATTTGAAACTATAGTGATGTCTTTGATCCCAGCTCTGCGAATGGTCCCAAGTGCGTAATCGATAACAGGGCGCTGATGCAAAGGCAGGAGGGTCTTCTGTGTATACTTCGTGAACGGATAGAGGCGACTACCGTGGCCGCCGGCAAGCAGAATTGCTTTCACCTTCATGGTGCCTCGGGTGTGCGTCATTCCTTTTGGCCTTGTCCCATCAGTTCGTCCACAGCGCCTACCTTTGCATTTTTGTCAAACCAGTCGGTTCGCACCAAGTCACCCAACCGTTCAACCCCTGCTTCAATAAGGTCCGCGTCAGCCTTTTCAGATGCCTGCCATTGTTCGTTGGCAACGTTCTCATAGCGAGCATTTGCCTCGCTCACGAGGTGTTCAGAGCGTCGTAAATCCCCTTCCATGCCCTCATAGACTCCTTCGGATTCTTTTGCGTCTCGTCGAGCGATATCTCGGCCAAGCGATGTAATTGTCGCGCCCCCGGTGAATCCTTTTTCATCCTGACCCCGAACCATAGCGTTGCTTTTTTTGACCTGAAGTTCAGTAAATTTACCAGTTTCCGCGGCTAAGATCAATTGTTGCCGCCCGAGGTCGGATTCTAACAGGTCAAGATCGACCTCAAGCATTCGTAACAAACGCTCTTCTCGTTGTGTCGCCTCCAAATCACTGCTTCGTTTGAGAAGAACCGCACAGGAAAAGAGGAAAAAGCCAGCTAAGCCGACAATGAAAGGTTCTGTGCCCTGAGAGAGAAAACCAAGACCGAGGGCGATGAACACAAAGCCAAGTCCGAGCCATCTGCGGAGGAACCGCTCCCGCCGCCGCTCATCGAATTCGATGAATTCGAGGTACTGTGCGGCATCGTTTTGCATGGTTGTGACCTCATTTGAGAATTTTTTCCGCCTTGACACGCAATGCATCGTCCGTGTCCGCCTCACCCTTGACATCAACGGACCATCCAAGGGTCTGCATTGCTTGCAGTTTGCTGGCTTCGATGCTGTTTGACATACGCTCAAAAGCGAATTGAATCAGAAGGAAAAACACCAATACGGCTGCTACGCCGAATTGCCATTGTGTTGCCCATGCAACAGCCACGGAGATCAACACGGCTTGGACAATAGCCAAGACGAGCCTTCGTTGAATTTTTGATTGAGAATCGAGGCTATCAATCAGGCGTTGTGCCCCTTCCTTCTTTGTCGCCATGACCATTCCACATTGTTTTCATTGGTCAAGATGCCGGAATTAATCGAATAAATCAGCCAGCACTTCGGCGTTGAATTGTTCAGTTGCTCGTTGCCCCATCGATTGAGTGACGCGACCCGCGGCACCTCCTTCTTGAACCAAAACGCTGTCCTGGAGCATGAGGTGTTGGCGCGGCTCCATTGCTAATTTCTGCAGCACATCGGCAAGGGTGATCTGAATCCTTGCTGTTTGATCTGATTGCATCATGAGCAAGCGCTCCATGCTGTCAAGGAGTACTTCATTTCGCTTGCTTCGATCTTCAAGCGCTATGGATTGTGCCTCCATTGCCAATTCTTGTCTGTTAAGCAACTCCCTTGCTGCTGGGCTGCCCACAGCATCCCTTCGATGAATTTCCTCAACAGCAGCGTGCAATTCTTGATTGGTTTTCTGGAGACTAAATTGCAATTCCTCAATATGAAGTCCCGATCTTCGGAGGTGCTGTTTCAAGCCCCTGCTCTGTTCCATCAACTGGTGTTGCCTTGCTCGATGCTGTGCTGATTCGACCAAGAAGGCAGTTGCTACGGCTCCACCGAGCGCCAACTGGTAATCCATTCTGAGCTCCATCAAAACGATCCATGCTATTGTTCCAAAGACGAGTGAACGTACAATTCCCATAGTGATATTATTGGGTCGCACGGTATAACCAATTGTTGCTTGGGGGCCCGAGGAGCCCACGCCAACGGCTGATTTTGGACCTCAAGCGGTTGTGATAAAGCAATCATCGTCCACTTCGATGAGAGCACCAATTGAAAGCAGGTGGTCGATGGCCTCATCGATTTCCTCAGGGTCCACTCCGTGCCGATTCATTCCATCGAACATCACTTCAAGAGTAGCAAATGGCTCTCCACTTCCAATTTCTGTTTCAACAACCACCAGAAGCATTTGACACGCCACTGCAAGGAGGGGGTCATCGCCTTCATCATCCGGTAAAAGGTCCAAGAAACTTGCAGCGGGGTGCCTTAATTCATCAAGCTGTTCTTGCTCTTCTGCTAACGGGAGTGGTTGCGCAGCACGTGAACCCAAGCCTTTGATTGCCCGATCGATGTCGAGGTTGAAGCAATCAAACAGGTTTCGTTGCATAGGATCTTCATCACTGCCCGAATCAGGCTCGAGGCGTTTAGCAATATTTTCCAGGCGGTGAAGCCGTTGCTCAACCGCAAGCCGCTCCCGCGCCAAGTCAAGGTTGACCAGTTCCATCGACATGTTTGCTTGTTCCACCAACCATGATTCAACCTGCCAATTTGGTTCCACCTTTTGCATCACTTCGCACAGACGCTGAACTTCGAGCGGCAAGGATTCCAAGAGGATACGACCTTCTGACACCTTGTTTTGTTTGTCGCTCATGTTCTCAACTCTCCTTCATGACGGCCTATGAAGCCTTTCTTGCAGGTGTGCACCATAGTTTCCATTCGGTAACCGATTCACTGCGTTCATGAATGAAGCGTGTGAGGGCTCCATAGGACACAACCCTCATCAGGCGGCGAAGGTCATTCAAATGACGGCTTTCCAAAAGTCAAGTCATCGGTCCAAAGGGGTCGCGTTCATGTAGGGGTTGCCCTTGGCGGAAAGCATGGGAAATTATCAGATTGGAGTTCTTCCCGGAGACGGCACTGGTCGCGAAGTGGCACTGGAGGCCCAACGAATTCTCAACGCCATTGAGGCCAACACCAATCATGGTTTTGAACAAACTGTGATTCAGTGTGGTGGCCATCACTATCAACAGACAGGCGAGGAATGGGCGGAGGGCTCATTCGAATTTTGCCGGGACGAAGCAGACGCGATTTACCTCGGAGCCATTGGCCACCCGGGGGCCCGTCTACCAAACGGTGATCTTGCTGGAGGATCTGTCATCCTGGGCATGCGAAGTGGTTTGGATCTTTATGCAAATTTGCGTCCAATCAAACTCTACGAAGGTGTGCCTCACAAAGTGCATGGGCGGTTCACACAGATTTGGCAACCCGGCATGGTCGATATGACGGTGCTTCGAGAAAACACAGAAGGCCTCTACCATTCGCTCCTGCGACGCAGTGCCGACCGGGCCCAAGGACGGGACCCGTACGAACCACCTTCAATGGAATTTCCAGGCCTCGAAGGCGAGGTTGCCTATGACCCGCGCCCAATCTCGGAAAACGGGAGCGAACGATTGATTCGCATGGGCTTTGATATTGCTGAAACTCGAAACGGCGCCCCTGTTGATGGGGTGAAGCGAGTCTCATGCATCGACAAATCCAACGTGACCCGTGGGTGTCAATTGTTTCGAAGAACCTTCGACAAGGTGGCAGCAAACTACCCGGGCACCGAGAAAGACTACGGCTACATCGACGCTTTCATGCAATGGCTCACCCGTTCACCCGAATCCTATGACGTCGTTGTGACCTCAAACATGTTTGGCGACATCGCAACCGATCTTGGAGCCGTTCTCCAAGGCGGCATGGGCATGGCGGCATCTGGAAACATCGGCGATGATCATGCATTCTTTGAGCCGGTTCACGGCTCGGCACCAAAATATGCGGGTATGAACAAAGTCAACCCGATTGCAACCATCAATTCGATTCAGCTTATGATGGACTGGCTTGGCCGAAAGAACGGCGAAGAAGAACTCATCCGCATTGGTCGAATGATCGATGAGAGTGTGGCAGACCACTTGCGTGCAGGGAAGGGCTTGACCTACGACCTTGGCGGTAATGCAACCTGCTCCGCCGTCGGAGAAAGCATCACTTCGCGGCTTGTTGAAAAACTAAGCCAAGAGTTTTGAGCCGACCCTGCCCACCTTGGACTCAGTTGTCTTGACCACTAAATTTTACAGCGATGTGCGCCAATGCTTGAGCGAGAATCGCGTCATTGTCGTAGGCCTCACTTTGGCTCAATTCAGCGTCATCTCCACTCCATTGAATCATGTTTGCGAGCACTCGCGTCAATTCATCAACGATGGTGATCGTCCCCATTCTCGCAGAGCGAGACAGCGGATTGAGATCGATGACAATCACAGTTTTCCCCATGTTGACGAGCGCCTCGCAACGGTCGCCATCTTCGAGAGGGACCATGATGACGTCTGAATCGAGGATGCCCTCCTTTGTGCAGTTTGCACGGGGCCCTTTCAAGCCTGGAATCTTAGCGTTTGGTTCCGCACCCAAAATTTCCACATCGATGTGCTCTGCAAGTTTGATGGCTTCGAGATGGTGTAGCAAAGCATTCATCCGTTCTGGAGTACGATAGAAAATGTTGATTTCAACCGGGCAATCGAGTTTCTCTGCCAGCAAGAGTACCTCTTTGCCAGCAAGAGCGACGACGTTTCCATTCAGGCTGAGAACGGGATGTTGTGCACTTTTGAGTGCGCTGAGGGCGCGCACTGTCGCTGCTTTCGCGCTTGGGAGCGTCGTTTCCCCAATCAAGTAGTCAAACGCTTCACCGCGACCGTGGGCAATCATTGCACTTCCGGCCAGCATGCCCTTTTTTTCCGCTTCTTCAAGGCGATGACGAAGCAACAACGATTGGTAACGCGGATGGCTAGGGTCGGCCGCAAAATCATCCATTGATTTCACCTCGTTAAGCACCGGTTACGAGCATCGACATGTCCATGGGGGTTGCGTCCCTGTTGATGCTGCTCGTTGAAAGGACATCAAGGCCACATTCGTGCCAAGCCTCAAGATGTTCGAATTTGATGCCACCGCTTGCTTCGAGGATGACATGCTCACGCAATCCCATTTCCGAGAGTTCATCCGCTACTTCCTTGCAGCGTTCCGGACCAAAATTATCGAGCATCACTACGAGTTTTTTGGCCCCACCTTCACGGCGTTGCGCCCAAATGACAGCAGCGATGATCGCTTCTCTGTTCTCTCGAACCTCAACCTCGAGAAAGGCCCCACACGTGGTTTCATCCACTTCTTGCAAGAAGGATGCAATGCGGTTTTCGTGCCCTTCAATTTCACTTAGCATCGATGCAAGGTCGTTCTCCTTGATCATTCGAGCATCGTTGCGATTCAATCGGTGGGTGAGGCCACCACCCAAATGAACGGCCCATTTGTCCATCAACCCCCAAATCGTCTTTCGAGTGCACGCGATTTGACCAGGGGCAATGGCTGCCCATCGCTTGGCCTCGGTTGCGATTCCTGAAAGTTGTCCGAGAATATTCATGATGCTTCGTTCCATGGTCAAAAGCGCTTCTTTGTCTCCTGAAATTGTGGCGATTTCATCACCTTGAGAGACTCTCTTTCCGTCGCCAGCCCACCATGTTACCTTCAGCGATGGTGCCCATATTTGCAACATGTAATCGATGGCAGCCGTCCCAGCAACGATTCCGTCACTGCGGGTGATGATGGTCGCTTCAGCACCCTCGTCTCCACCCATAAATGGCATGTCGATACCATCGTCCGCTAAAACCGCTCCAATCCAACGATCGAAACTTCCCTGAAGCATCCTTGACGCTCCCTCCTCTGCCGACCAGAGAACATGACCTCGGTCGTGCGGGGGTCTGGGTGCTTCGGCCATGTTACACGCTGGAGGTTCACTAACTTCAAACCAATCGCTGACTTTGTTTCACTTTCAGCGCCAGTACAAGTTTTGATAAGACAAAAGAGAAGAAAACGAATATGGACACTGAGGGGGCAAGCTCACTTTCGCCTCAGTCGTTGCACCAACGCGTGGTGTCAAGCAGCCGAATTCATATTTTTGGCGCAGGGTTGAACACGCAACGCCCCGCACACCAGGCGGTTCACGAACTTTCTCAACGAGGCTGGGCCTGTGCGCCAATTCATCCGTTTGACGGCGGGGCTACCGTGGCTGGTTTTCCGATTCGCCCCTCCCTCGATGAAGGCCTTAATCCAGAAATCGTCGTTCTCTTTTTGGCTCCTGAGCGGGCCAGAAGCGTGGTTCGAGATTTGATCATGAGGCTCGATCACGAAACCTTCCCCCTCGTCTGGTTTCAGAGGGGGGCAGAAGACCCACCGTCGATTGAGGCATTGGAGTCAATGGGCGCCCCCTACGTGGCTAACGACTGCCTTGTCGAATACACGAACCGAAACGATTTGCAACCAAAGGCATCAATTCTCCCGCAGACATTCTGCCTGCAAACGGCTTCAGACGATGGCGATGGATGTTCAGTTTGGAGCGTGCATTCAACGTCGAACGCCAACTTGGAGGTACCAGTTCACGGCCTCGAATGGGTGGGGTCTCTCGAAGAATTGGAAAGATCAAATCACACAATACCACGGTACATCCGTTCTCTTCAGTCCGAAGGCGAACCGCTCTCTCAACTCGCAAAGCGCCTTGCTCATTCCGGAGTGGACCTCTGATGGCGTGGATTGGCTTGAACCACAGTAGAGGTAGCATTATGATGCACCGGGAGGAGCAGAAAGAGATGCGTGTCAAAGCAGTAACCCTCCTTTTGCTCGGTGCGCTGTTCGTGCCGATGATTGGAGGTGCTGCGGCCCCCCCTCAATCAGAGCCGCCTTTTTCTGCAGAGGAATCCATCATCGAATCCTATTCTCCAATCGTCCAAGCCTCAATTGTGTTTCACAGCGACCTGTCTCGATATTCGCAACAAGAACTCGATGCAGTAGACGAATGGGTTGTGTTCTCCCACACCCCTCTTGGTCATGCAGCACCGTACTTGGATGGCGCCTATATCGTAGAACTGCCTTATGATGAAGCCTTGACCACGCTCGATGCCTGGGCGGACTCAGGCGTCATAGAGGCAGCCTATCCGCTTGTCGAGCGGCACATGGAACCTCGCTGGACACCAAACGACCCAAAATTCGGCGAACAGTGGCATTTGGTTAACACCGGTCAAACCGGTGGAACAAGCGGTGAAGACGTCAACATCACCGGTGCTTGGAATTCCTACAAAGGCTCGGGCGTGGTCATCGGTATCGTTGATGACGGGTTGGATTGGAATCATCCTGACATCTCAACCTACTACGATTCATCATTGGATTATGATTTTTGCAACAACGATGGCGATCCAACACCGACTTCTAACAACGCCCATGGGACCGCAGCAGGCGGGGTTGCAGCGGCGACGGGAAACAATGGCGTTGGCGTGACAGGGGCGGCACCAGAAGCTAGCCTTGTGGGCCTCCAATTGATTTCATGCAGCACAACAGATGTTCGCGAGTCCAATACGCTAGGTCACGAACGCCAAGATATTGACATCTACTCGAATTCGTGGGGGCCAAGCGACGATGGATCGACCCTTTCAGGCCCGGGCCCACTGATGTTGGCGGCCCTTGAAGCAGACGCGTTGCAAGGGCGAGGGGGGAATGGAAACATCATCACATGGGCAGCAGGGAACGGCCTTGACGACAATGACAATTCCAATTACGACGGCTACGCAAATTTACGCTACACCATTGCGGTGACCGCCGTTGATCACAAAGGAAAACAATCCTACTATGCCGAACCCGGGGCGAATGTGCTCGTTGCCTCACCATCAAACGGCGACGGGGAGAGCATCACTACCACCGATATCGAAGGCTTTGGAGGCTACACCAACAACGATTACACCAGCACCTTTGGAGGGACCTCATCTGCTACGCCACTGGTTTCCGGCGTCATCGCACTGATGCTCGAAGCAAATGCAAACTTGACATGGCGCGACGTCCAACACATTTTGGTTCAAAGTTCTAAGAAAAACGACCCAAATGACAACTCATGGTCCACCAACGGGGCGGGACTTGAGGTGAGCCACAAGTACGGCTATGGCGTCATTGACGCAGGAGCGGCCGTCGCGATGGCAGAAAGTTGGACCTCGGTGGAAGATGAAACATCATTCTCTTCTGGCCTGCTCAACGTAGGCGTCGATATTCCAGATAACAGCGCAAATTTCGTTTCAGATACCACGGCGGTTTCGGAGGCCATATTGGTGGAGAACGCTGACGTAATCGTCGATATCCCTCATGACTTCCGTGGCGACTTGAACATCATATTGACCAGTCCTTCCGGGACACAAAGCATCCTCAGCGAGAAACACGACGACAGCGGTAACGACTACAACAACTGGCGCTTTTCAACCGTGCAGAGCTGGGGTGAAGACAGCCGGGGCAACTGGACGCTGTCTGTTGAAGACCAGGGCAATTCAGACACAGGCTCATTCGATTCATGGGAATTGATCCTCTATGGCACCGAACTTGACCTCGATAGCGATGGTGACAACCTCACCGACGCCAATGAAACGGAGGTCTATGGCACCGATCCAGACGACATCGATACCGACGATGACGAACTTGACGACGGCCAAGAGGTGCTTGTGTACGGCACCGATCCACTTCTCCCAGACACCGACGGCGATGGGTTAGATGACGGCCAAGAAGTCTTGGTCAATGGGACCGATCCGCTTGATAACGATACTGACAACGATTTTCTTTCAGACGGCGATGAAGTCAACATCTACGGCACCAATCCACTCGTCTTTGATGCAGATGCCGACCAAGATGGTTACTATTGGTTCCAAGATTGCAATGACAGCGACCCTGAAGTCTACCCCTATGCTGAAGAAGTCTTGAACGGCATTGATGACGATTGCAACGGTTCATGGGATGAAGGCTTCAACCTGACCGATGCTGATTCCGATGGTCTGTATGATTTCGAAGAATACCACGTCTACGGCACAGATTGGCTCACCGGTGACACCGACGGGGATTTCCTCGACGATGGCGCAGAAGTGCTTATTCACTTGACAAATCCGCTGGTCAAGGACAACGATTCGGACAGCGACGGGTTCTACTGGTTCCAAGATTGTGACGACACGAACGCCTCGCTTCATCCGGGTATGGCGGAAAGCCTCGATGGTATAGACAACAACTGCAACGATGAAATCGACGAGGATTTCATCGGCACCGACGCAGATTTGGACGGTCTGCTTGATCTTGAAGAGTACCTTGAGCACGGCACGAACCCGTTTGACGCCGATACCGACGGCGATGGCCTGCTCGATGGGATTGAATTGTTTTCAACCCAGACCGACCCGTTATACCCCGATTTGGACAACGATGGCGATGGTTACCGATGGTTCAATGATTGCAATGACAATGACAGCTTGATCTTTCCCGGAGCAGATGAACGCTGGAACGGAATCGATGACGACTGCGACCAACTCATCGATCAGGGCATCGATCGCTCGTCGTACCTCTCAGCCTCGCCACAACTCCGTTCAATGAGTTTGAACGCAACCAACGATTCACTCGCATTGGCTCTTTCAGTTTCCCTCGATTTTGCCACCGTAGAGCGTCTTAATTTGACGGTGACATGGACTCGGAACAACAGCGTGGTTGGAACCGGTTTCACCTTTGAGGAGCAACCCTTCAATTGTTCAGCCCCCGCATCTGCGTTTGGCGAATACCTGTGCGATACCAACGGGACTGTTGGACCAGAACTCATCACGGCTACGGTCGCCGATGATCGTGGCCAAATCAACGTCACATGGGCCATCACATACCTCGTTTGGAACCCCCCTCCACCGGTGATTGTCGATGATGACACTTCGTCACCATCCGACTCGGATCTCCGCTCAACCATCGAAGCAAACAGCCTGCTTATTGCCTCCGCGGCAGTGTTTGTGGTGGCTCTATTGGCCTTTTTGCTCACCCGCCCCAGAAAGCCAAAGCAAGCGAAAGCCAGTCCGTTTACGAACGAGCCGAGCCTTACCTCCCCTCAATATGCAGATGTGCCTTCTGCACCGGATTTGTCAACGCTATCCGGCTTGAATTCACGACGCTAAGATCAGGAGCCTTGCGGCTGTTGAATGAGGCTCCAACCGAGCAACCGTCCTTCATTGGCATCGGCGAGTAAGTTGAGTTGATTGCTCCAACCATCCGAACCGTCCCAGGCCCGCGACATGTCGATGGATACAGCCCCGTCAGCATCGCTGGCTAAGCTTGACAAGAAGGAATTCAAATCTCCTCCGGGGACCACCACAAGATAACCAGTTTGCACATCGGCTTGGTACGACCCATCCGCAGTGAAGAACAGTTCACTTCCAGTCAACTGGTCAAAGAGCGCAGTATTGGCCAACCGTTCTTCCATACCTGAGATGTTCAACGTGGCGGGGATCGCTTCCCTGTTGTAGGCAACAGAGTCAGTGCCGCCCTTTTGTGTGAACTCACATGTAGACTCACTAGGGGTTCCTGTGAGGTTAAATTCGACCCATCCTGCCGTCTCTTGCGTATCGACCCAAGACATGTTCCATGCGCTTCCTTCCGGGATGGCTTTCGTTGTGGCTCGCCAAATGTATCCACCTTCTTCGAGCGCAGCTGCTGCCCCATTTGCAGCCCCCTGGAAGTGGTCAAAGCACTGAATGGCTTGTTCAGTCGTATGGCTCCTCATCGTGCTCTGGTCCGGCATGTGTGGATCATTCGCACCCCATGTGACGAGATCAGCATCCTCGATTTGGAGTTGGTTTGCCTGAGGGCGTGAAGCGTACGAGCGCCCAAGATCGAGTTGCTTTTGGCCGCGTTCAATCGAGCTTCGTTCAAAGACGTGATGAAGTTCCAATTCTCCTTCTGGCAAGACCAAATCATTGAGCAATTGAGATGTGGCTGAACAATCTTGTTGATTGGTTTGCGAACTCGAAATGACAACATCGACCTTTTGTTTTGCAGCCCATGGATTGCCTTCTTCAATCCAAAGTTCCATCGTAGCAGAACCCAAGCAATATGTCTTGATATCTTGGTGGGTTGCAATGACCTTCCAAGCCGGGGTGTTTGAGAATTCATCAATGCCAATCACCCGCCAATCCCATCCGTTAGCTGCGCCAGTAGCACCAACATCGATCAAATTGTTGCCAAGTAAGTCCTCGACCTCGATGGGTTGCAGCATCATGGCGAAACCAGGTGCGAGAGATTCCAATCCACCCAAGAGCCCACCTACGCCGTAACTCACGGTTGTGCCGCGGTACTGGCCAATAGGGTCGGGCAAATCCACCTCCCAATCAGCTTGCGTAGAGAGGGTTGCTTGTTCCCTCAACTCGGTGTATTGTTTGGTAACAATCTCAGCGGTTCCATCTGCACGAATGTATGTGGATGAACAGCTGTTGAATGCGTTGGTGAGGTGACGTTGAACAGTGAAGGAATCGAGCACGTTGCTGTTGACGCTCTCGACCGCCAGCCATTGTCCGCCCATGCCTCCTTTTGCGGTGACTGCACCAAGCCGGTCGGTCGAACCTTCTGCAAACAATTGGTCGGTGCCCCCTTCGGTGATTGAAAGCGCCCCGTCTCCTTCAAACAGCAGCGATATTTTGCAGATTTCATCTTCGGTTTCCAACTGTTCGAGGACCAATTCGACATAGCCCTCTGTAGCTAGGAAATTTCCATCCTTGACGGTGTACTGCATCTCATCGCCGTAGCGCAACTGATCTGCTGTGAATGGTTCAAGTTGATTGCTAAAGAACACATATCCGCCTGCGCCGAGTAAAATGACGGACATCAACACAGCAGCCACTTGAGGACGCTTGATGAGATCAAGCAGGGTTGCAGGTTGTGCGCTTTTAGCGGCGGGTTTCTCCTTGACAACTTCCTTGACAACCTCGTCCAGAGGCATGATTTCAGCATCAAGAATTTCAGCTTCGAGCACGTCGTCATCGTCATCCTTAGCCGGACGATCGTCCACCTCATCTTCTGGTTCAGGTTCAACATCTGGAGTGAGGGTGTCCTCATCTTCCATCGACAGCACGATTTCTTCTTCATCCTCTTGTGGCTTTTGAGCAGGTTCAGCCTTGGATTCAGAAGGGAGACCGACTTCATTTGGTTCAAGCCCAGATTCCAACAACCGCTTGACTAAATCGCTTTTTTTCCCAGAGGTCGCGAGGTCATTGAGGATGCATAGGGCCTTCAGTTTTGCAACCGTCAAGGTCGATGCAACTTCATCGCTCATGTCAGAACCCCATCTTGCCCCTGACGCCTATCCCTTTCAAGGATGGTGCTCCATGAGCGCCTCGAAGGGATGGTTTTGATGGCGGAACAGAAAAACGGTCAACCTTCGTGAGGAGCGTAGGTTCCATCTTCATGCCTCACGTAGACAGTTTGATCGTAGGTTCCATCCGGCATTTTACGGAAGAAGTAACCGTTTTCAGCCGCTTCGTACGTCGGTTCACCTTCGGAGCTTTCTTCAGCAGCATCAACCGCGGGAGCCTCTTCTGGTGGCCCACTTGGCCCTGACGGTTGTGGTGGTCCAGCGGGTCCTGCTGCCTTAGGTGGGCCTGATGGGCCTGCAGAGATTCGTTCGTTGGCAATCGTGGCCAGCACTTTGGTTTCGGTGGTTTCTAAATCCTTTTCGAGCAGGCTCTTGACAGCTTCTCCGTGCTTTTGTGCTCCAATGAAAGCGAAAGCCGACAGACCAAGGCAAATGATCCCAAGAATTCCCGCAATCACCTGACTTGGGTAAACGGCCCCTTCGATCTTCATGCTTGTTGATGCGTCACCGATGTTAATTCCATCGCTGTCAACAAACTGGACAATGACACAGTAATGCCCTGAATCGAGTTTGAAATCAAAGGTGTATTCGCCTCCAGCAACCGGAGTGTCATCGAGCAGTTGATACTGATAACTGTGATCGGTCCCCGCCCGAGCAAGTTCCGCAGATGCGCCTAGATTTTGGGCGCAGTCCTTCTCTTCTAGAACATAAGCTGCAAGGTGAACATCGGCGGCAGCAGGCGGATTTTGCACCTTTGCATCAATCGACAACGGGACATCCATGAAATCTTCACCGGGCAAGGAGGGACCCCAAACCCAGCCAATATCCTTCTCTGCCGAGTTGGTGAACCCGTCATAACTCTCGTCAAATGACATCGGAAACAGCGCGAAACCAAACATCAAAACCGCGATACCAAGCCAGAGGAACACATTCCATCGAGATTGCTTTAACGCTTCTTGACGCTGCTCGAATGTCAGTGCTTCGACCTCTTCATCTCGGTCAGCATCCACCACGACTTCCTTGGGTTGCGGCTCAACCTGCTCTTCTGACATGATTCCCCCGATTCCAAGCGAGCACTTGAAAGGCGCGTTCCTTCGTCGAGCAAATATGAGCACTGAGGAGGGCCCTAAATCAGCGGATGGGTTTTCCCACTCAGATTTGCGTCTTGCAATCCTCTCGAGGGGCCCTCGATTGTACAGCACTCGTCGACTGGTTGAAGAAGCTCGAAAGCGAGGACTGGACCCCTATGTGGCCGATCCAATGAAATTTTCACTGTTCGTCGCAGATGGACGAATCGATGTGCTTCACAACGGCGAACCATTCAATTTCGACGCCGTCATTCCTCGGATTGGGCACTCAATTACCAAACACGGTGTTGCAGTTTTACGTCATTTAGAGCAGTTGGGAATCTGGACTGCCAACACTGGTGCTGGGATTTTACAAAGCCGTGACAAATTGCACGCCTCGCAAATCCTTGCAAGAAATCGGCTTCCAGTGCCGAGGACAACATATGTTCGAGACATCATTGATGTAGACACAGCGGTGGATTTTGTCGGAGGACTCCCCGTTGTCATCAAGGTCACTCAAGGCACCCAAGGCCAGGGTGTGTTTCTCAGGCATACCCTTCGAGAATCTAACAACTTGGTTCAAGGCCTTCTTCTGACCGGACGAGCCGTACTTGTCCAGGAGTACATTGCAGAATCCCACGGCAAAGATATCCGCGCTTTGGTGGTTGGTGATCGTGTTGTAGCAAGCATGCGTCGTCGAGCTCGGGGGCGAGAGTTCCGTTCAAATTACCATCTGAATGGAACGGTTGAAAATGTCGATTTGCCACCGGAATTTGAAGAAGCAGCCTGCCGCGCTGCTCGAGTTCTTGGCCTCCATGTCGCAGGCGTCGACCTGCTCGAGTCCGATGACGGGCCGCTCGTTCTCGAAGTGAACTCATCGCCCGGGCTCGAGGGGATTGAGAAGGCCAGCGGCGTCAACGTAGCGGGCGCAATCATTGATTATGTGATGAGTGAGACAGAATTTTCAGAGGTGGATTTAGATCAATTGCTCCGAACCGTTCCAGGTGCGGGGGTGCTCTCGCTTCAAATTCGAAATCACCCCAATGTGGTTGGAAAACCACTTGCGAGTTTGTTCAAGTCCGATTCGGAAATACCAGTCTTCGCCCTATCAAGGGACAATCGGTTGGTCTGGAACCCCCCCAATGAAATTCAGCTGAGGTGGGACGACATTCTTGTTTGCTATGGGGAATTAACCAAATTGAGAACTTCACTTCGACAAGCCATCCTCGACGTCCATAGCGCTGCACTCAGTGTGGATGAGCCGGAAGAAACCAACGCATGACTCGGCGCTGCCCCTCTTCCTTTCAGGCGCAATTGCTACCCGCAAGTTCGCGCGGTGGTTTGATATGGGAGCATACGGTACTGAAACTGCTCTTCGGAGCACGGGATGCACACCCGCCTCGGCGGGAGGCGGTGAACGCCAATGGAAAAGCGGAGAACATACGAGCGGCAACGCAAGGCACTGAGGCCAAGCCAAAGCAGGCTTGATGCATCGAGTGTCGACCTCCCCCCTCGTCTTGTTCACATGGCAGATCTTCCATGGGTCACCTGCTATCGACAAGCTCTGCGTGCCGAGAACAAATCTGAAAACACCCAGAAATCATACGCCAGCGGCCTTCGAGCCTTGGTCGAAACGACCCTGCCGGGAGAACTTGTCCTCGATGAACCCTCATACGACTCAATGAGTGTTGGCGAATTGGCCGAACGCATGGAGCCCCTCAACGGGCGCCTTGACCGCTGGGCTCTTTCCCTTTCAGAACTCCGTCCGACCACATACAATGCTAGGCTAGCGGCCGCCAGACACTTGCTCAAATGGCTTGGCCATCGCTGGCCAGATCATTTGGTTCGTGCTCGTACCGGGCGAAGACTACCACGAACATTGACAAGAAGGGAGATGTCGATGGTGCTCGAAGCTGCCTCCATCAGTGAAGACCCCGTGGCATCAATCGTTGTCACGATGATGCTCGATACGGGTCTTCGCGTCAGCGAAGTTTGTAATTTGGACATCAATGATATTGATCTCGAAGATGGCTCAGCGCGCGTCTTTGGCGGCAAAGGGGACAAAGATCGACTGGTGCTTTTCACCCGTCGAACCCTCGAACGAATTCACGCATGGATCCCTGTTCGAGAATCACGCCGCAAGGGTGATGATTATGCCTTTTTGTTGAATTCAGCAGGGCGACGTCTCCAACCTCGCGGTGTTCAGCGATTGATGGACCACCTCGCCGGCCATGCGTCGCTTCCGAAGGGAAAACTCACGCCCCACGTGTTGCGGCACAATTTCGCAACCGGATTGTTGGAACGTGGCGCAGACTTGGTGACAATTCAGCGTTTACTCGGCCATTCAAGCATCGCTACCACCCGGGTCTACCTGGAAATTTCAGATCAAACACTGAGGGAAGTGTACCATCGGGCACAAGCAACACGCGAAACCATCGAGGCTGCTGCTGAAGCGACTGAAGTGGTGGATGAAGTTGAAGAAAACACCCCTTCAACCAGTGCCTATGGCCTTGATTGATCAGTTCCCCTTGGCTTTTCGCTTAGGAACGGTGGACGGCCCCGCCCATGCTCGTTTTGGCGTCACAGTTTGGCCTGAGTGCCCTTCGAGTGGGCAAAATTTCCCAGACCTGCATCTCGAACAGTTGCCTTTTGGAGGGACTTCGACCGCTTTACGCAATCGGCCATACTTCCTTCGAGGCATGATCAAGGCATGAACCACGACGGTTTTCAATCATAGCGGCTGAACTTGATTCAACATCACTTTTTCTTGAACCATGGCATGTCACGAACGCTACGGGGGACCTTGAGCGTCGATCCTTTCCTTTCATCGCTTGATTTTTCAGCGGGGAGGGTTTTCTTTGCCACACTTTTTGCTTTTTCTGCGGATTTCTTCGCAGCAGCCTTTGCTTTGGTCGCGGTGCTTTTGGCTTTGGTTGTTGCTTTTGTCGCCGTTTTCTTTGCTGCTGCAGAGGCTTTACTTGCGGTCTTCTTAGAAGCTGCAGTCGCCTTCTTCGCGGTTGCCTTTGTGGCCTTCTTCGCTTTGTCAGCAGCCTTTGCTGCCGCTGCGACCTTCTTTGCAACAGCCGCGCTCAAACCTGCGTCTTGGAGTTTCTTTGCCCCAGCAGATGCGACTTTACTGACGGAGTCTAGTTTTGCAGTTACGAGTTTTTTTGCAGTCGCAGCGCCAACACCAGGAAGTGCGGTTAAAGCATCAATCTTCGAGGAACCTTTCTTTGCAGCCATTGTCTCACTTGCTCCGCCATGCAAGGCGACGCTCTTCAATACTTCTCCTTGAACTAAATCATAAAACCGTTGCATTGATGCGCTTCCACATCAACCGTTGGTATGGACAGGGGGATGGCAATGAACGGAACGACCCTCATTTTCGCCCAGGTGCTTCGCGCTTCTGCGAACCACAAAGTCGAACACCAAAGCCATTTGTTAAGGCCAAAGCGATACGCATTACCAAGCAGCACGGTCTATCTTGGCGACGTTGCAACTGCACTGATCACCAACCTCCCTCAACCCGAGACCCCTCATTTTTCCCAACCACCCGGGTTCAATGAACAGCGTTGGGTTATGGGCACCAACAGCGGTACGCTCAGTGTGCGAATCACTTCCGATTCATATTGGGGCTTTGGCCTCTCAAATTCAGGCTACCTTAACGCGATCGAATTGACGGGGCCATTCGATCAGCGAATGCGCTTGTTGTTTGATCTAAAAGCCTCGGTTGGTCATAACCCTTGGGAATTTAAACACAGGGCGGCGGCGAACAGATGGTTGACAAAACACCACCCGGGCACGACCATCGATGACAATGAGGCAGCATGGAGGGGCGCGATGACCTCAGCCCGAGCAGAGTTTGAGGCCTCAATTGAAATCATGGAGCAGCGTTCAACACTCGTCGAAAAACGAATGAAACAACACAAAAGCGAATTTGTAGGTGCCAAAGCAACCGTTCCTTTCCACGCAGCACAATTGGACCTGCAAGTTGCTCGCATTGCTCTTGCTGATGAGAATGCACCGGCCATCGAGCGCGCCCTCGCTCGAGTCGAAGCCTCCTTGATTGAAGCGGACCCAACAACAGAACTGTTGAGTTCTGAGCACGAGGCTTCAGCGCCAGAAGGGATGAGTTTGAGAAACGACAAGGAGGCCATTTTACCCTCTCTTGACGACTTAGAAATCGTTGATTTGACAGACCATAGTCAAGAAGAAGAGTAATTTTGGGAATCTTCCCTCGCCGCGTCGCGTTGATAAAGGAGAGGCATCTCGCAGAGAATGGTTCACATGGCTTCAAAGAAGAAATCTGATGGCAGCGGAATTCAACAGGCTGCAGGTCTTATTCGTTACTTCGATGAAGAATCCGAAGACGCTTGGAAAATTACTCCAGGGCAAGTTTACTTCGCATGCATCACTCTTGCTGCTTTCTTTTACCTCGTCAACCAAGGCGTTGTCGGGGCTATCATCGATCTCTTTTGAAGATGAAAAAACCACTCAGAGTGGTTGAATCATAACGATTCGGTGTTCTTTCATTGCCATGCACTTTGCAACTTTCATTGCAGTTTCCATGCCAACCGTGGCACCAATCACCTTCTGACCATCGTCCTCGTGAAGGATGAGTTTGTGAGTGAGGTTTTGCAGAACGCCTTCTTCAATTCGTTCAAAGACCCAGTGTTCGTCTTCGATTCGAACCATGGCTGGGATTTCAACCAGAGGCCCCATTGCCTCACCGATCCTCTCAGTTCTGGTTTTCAGGCCACGTAAATCCCTCAGCGGGCTCCAACTGCGTCGTCGGACGTGTGTTCTGACTCTTTTGTTCTGCTCAACGCCTTCTCTGAATGCTCGTGCCATTTTGGGTCCCATCCCATGAAATCCTCAGATTCCAGTCGGAAGGCCTCCCGTTTTGCTAATAAGAAGCGCGACGATGCCGAGGTCGAGAACCACGTTTTACGAAGTGGTTTGCAAAGCAGATGGCTTGTGAATAAGCATGCCAGCAACTGCAACGATGAGGGCAGGGGTTGCAAGGAACATGGCGGCCAGGAACACTTGTGAAGCCATGAATGGGAGGGCTAAAGCGACAACAGTGGCCCCAAATAACGGTGCGGTGACGAATGCGACCGATGGTGTTGCAACATCAGCCTCAGCGATCCATGGAATCACCATCGACCATGCCAATGCAAGCCAGACTCCCGGCAAGAGGTAGATGCCAAAGGGCGTGATGGCGATGGCAACCATCGGTATGAGCAAGCCCATCATACGAAGCCACCAAGTTTCCGGGCGAGGGGCGGCATCAAAGCCTAATGTGGGCATGAATTGAACCAATAGCATCGCCCCCAAGACCGATGAAGTCAACCAGAGGCCAAACAAATTCGCACCAGCTGTGGTTGCGAAATTGGAACTGTTGTTGAGCAATGTGCAAGCGCTGATCAGCATGATCAAGCCTACAGATGCAAACATGGCAAGCAACGCAACACTGCGCCGTTCGCCATGCGCTAATCTGCTTTCAATACGCCGAGATGGCTGCAGGACAGCGGTGAGGACAACCGTTGCATGCATCGCCATCAGCAAGGCAAGGGCAGCGTTTGAATCGGTTGAGTCTTGTTGCCATGCAATCCACGCATCCGGCCCCGAGGCCAACCATGCTAGAGTTGCCACAATCAGCAGAACGCACTTGAGCGTCGCTTTCTTTGCTAAGGCTGAGAAGTCTGCTTCAATGGTGTAAACGCTTGAGACGGCAAACAATTCTCCTCCAAACATCACCATGAGGCCGAACAAGAGGGGCAGCAGTGCATTGCTGATGGCGGGGGCGCTCCCGATGTTCTGTTGTGGCAAAGGGCTGCTCGCAATGTAGGCGTGTTCTGGAAAAAGCACGCCCACACCCATCAAAATACAAAGGGCGCAGAACATCATCATGCGGTGTTGAACGGCGGCCGATGCCTCAGTGCTCATCGCTTGCACGCTTGGCAATCGAGGTGAACACACGGCAAAGATGGCCGCAGCACATGTTGCCAATTCAATGCCCCCTTGCCCGGCCAACAGCAAGGTGAATTGGTCACCCATTCCCGCCTCGCTAGGCAAATATTGGAGGACTTCCATGTGGCTTTTATCGAGGCTAAAAATAGCGATGAGCCGGTGGAGAAAAAGCCAGCCGAGCATGATAGGGGGGCCCCACCGTAACACAGGGACAACGAACTTCGAGACGGAATTTTCTCCTTCATTTGCTCTTTTTTCAATCGATGCGAACGCCACCCAGGTACAAAGCAGCAACGCAAGCAAGGGGAAAAACCACGGCAAAGAATCCCCCAACATGATTTCGACCACAGGGGTTCACTCCTTGAGCATGGCGGAAGCAACATAGTCAGGCGGCCAAACCCCGATGTATGTCGCGAGGGGAATGGCAAGACCAAGACCTCCTCGCCGTTGCAAGGGATACCCCACTGGCCCGACTTGCAGAAAACCTCGGTTTGGACCTTGACGCTTGGCTTGCAAAGGCGACTGAGACGCTCCCTGAGACCTTCCGCATCACACCTGGCCGTTACGATCGAACTTGGACGGAAAACGTCCTGCGCGGGATTGGTGGTTCGCCCTTGACCTGGGCTCAAAATGAGTTTGCATGGCAGATGCCTTTTCCACGTGGCCAAGCGCCTGATGCCAACGCAAAACACATCATGGCCCTGCTTCATGAGTCCGGCAGGATCACCAGGCAAGAGGCAGCAAGCATGCTTCCAGTCGTGGTCCTCAACCCAAGATCGGGAGAATTGGTCCTCGATATGTGCGCTGCCCCAGGTTCTAAAGCCACACAGATTGCAGAAGCAATTCATCCAGAAGGGGTCGTCGTAGCCAATGAACCTGCATCTGGGCGGGTCAACATGCTTGTCTCAAATCGCGGTCGTTTGGCCATCTCAAACATGCTCATCAACCAACAAGATGGGCGGCACCTCGGACGAATTCCGCCCCCAGGTTATGACGGCATTGTTGCTGATGTGCCCTGCACGGGTTCGGCCACCTCGAGGAAAAACCGCAACGTGTGGTGGAAGTGGACGCCTCGGGATGGACGAAGCATGTTCAATCTCCAAGTTGAAATTTCATACAGAGGGGCGACCCTCTTGCGACCAGGTCACGATCTTGTGTATTCCACATGCAGCATGGATCCGTGTGAAAACGAGGCGGTCGTTGCAGAGTTGTTACGTCGTGCGCCGTGGCTGGAACTGGTAGAGATCGATCGATCAAACTTGAACGGACTTCTCCTTCATCAAGGATTGCAAACATGGGATATTCTAGACCAAGAAGGCAAGGTATGCCCCGGAGAGCAAGCACTCAATGCCCCTTCACTCCACCCATCCCACCTTTCGCCCAGTCAACGAAAATTATTCGCCGCCGAACTCGATCAAGAGGTTGATTCGGATCTTGAAGATGCAATCGAAGCAGCCCTCCCCCACTGCATCCGCTTGTATCATCACGACAATGACACAGGCGGCTTTTTTGTAGCTCGTTTACGCCACAAACCAGAGGCAACGCCGCAAAATGTAGCGCGCACCTTCGTACCCAAACGTTACCAAAACCCAGATTCAGGGTGGAAGCCCTTGTTGCTTGACAAACCCTCTCCGAATCGACATTCGATTTTCCCAGCACCTATGGAAATCGTCGAAGAAGTGCAAAAGAGGTACGGTCTCAACGACAGCACCTGGTCGTGGTGGCACCGTGGAAAGCGATTGAACATCGCTCCAAAGTTAGTCGAAGACCGGATTTTCAACCGCCAATGCCCGAACAAGCGAGGTAATTTATGGCCCGAAGGCACGTTTCATCCCCTCAAACTGATTCATGTTGGCTTGCCTGCTTTCACACAGAAGAGAAAAATATGGCGTTCAAGGCAAGAATCAGTTCCAGCGTTGAGGGATCTCATCACCACCCCTCTGCATGGCATCTCACCTGAGACATTGCGTCGCATGCTTCAGGGCTGGGCCCCACTGATGGAAGAATACACCGAAGCGTTTGGACCCGTTGAAGCCTCAGGACCTATCTTGATGTCATGTGATCTCGAATGTGGCCCTGCCTATGTTTCAGGTTGGGTCGGCGCTCGCATGACGTTGATGATCGATCGTGTTGGTCGAGACGTACTGCGAATGAAACTCGGCATGCCCTCGGAAGCAGAGGAAGAGGAGTGAGGGATTGAGATGAGAGGGACGTTGACTCTGATGACGCTTCTTTTGGCAGGTTGCATTTGTGGGTTGCCGCTGGTAACGGCAGAATCCTCGACATCAGAAGGCATCTCAAAAGCCATTCCAAATCCTGAACCTTTGGATGAATTGTTGGTGGAATCTTTCCTCGATATCGATGGTGAAAAAGTCGGTCAAGCGAGCGCTGGGGTCCAACTTTCATGGTGGCCATGGAGCGATGAAACCGGCTCAGATTGGCCCGATGACGATGCGAAAGCAAGGATTGGACAACTTGGTTTGGCCGGTGAAGCGGGGACCCTTTACAACGGGCAACTCGATCCACAAACCGCTCAAAGCCTCAATCTCCAAGACGCTGTGATTGAACTCGAAGGCTCCATAGAACTCGTGTTGGATGAGAATGGGGCGATCGCAATTGCAATGCCAGTTTCGTTCACCCCCCTTGTGAATTTGAGCGATTCAACCGTGCTTTCGATTTTGATCAGCGAAGACCGAGCTGTCGATCATCATGGAAGGGTAGCTCAGCATTTGGTTCGCGACATGATGCCGCAAGTTGGGTTCTCTGTTCAGGTCAACAACACGACACACACAACCTGGAATATCCCCTCGACACACCTTTCAGCAGCTGGGATTGATCTTGATGACCAGCCCCATGGCTGGCACATCACCCTTGCGTTCTTTGGTGATGTAGAGGGCGGTGAAGAAACTCGGCTCTTGGCCCTTTACAACACCCCAATTCCAACTTCATGGGATGGCGCATCCACTGGCAATTTCTTCGTTCCAATTTTCATCATTCTGCTGTGCGCAGTCGTGGCATCTGGCTCCGTTATGGGGTCGTTCAAAAGAGAAAAAGGGATGCCTAAAATTGATGCTCAATGGCTTTCATCCGACCCGCCTACGCTCCAGTTCCGAATTCTTGCAGGAACCCAACCCCTTTCTCTGAACGGATGCGACTGCACGAAACCATGGGCGATTCGAGGCGGCTTCAAGCGGGTCAACATTCTCGCTGGCAAACATCATGAATTTACGATTCGCTTCAAGCGTCACGAAGACGTTGATTGTCATATTTCCCTCAGTGTTGAGGTTGAGGAATTGGGTGCTTGGACACAATACCTACGATTGGCCTCACCACAGCAGACCGTCCGAAGCGTTGAAGTCGAAGGCGATGAAGCATCCAATGGTGATGACACATGAACCTTGACGACACCGACCGGGCCATTCTTGAGGTGCTCCTCGAAGACGCACGAACCAGTCAGCGGGCGCTTGCCCGAAAGGTTGGTATTGCCCAAGGGACCGTTCTCAATCGGCTGCGAAGGCTCGAAGAAATGGGCGTCATCAAGGGGTACAGCGTCATGCTTGATCCAAGTGCAGTGGGTTGGTCGATGACCATCATGGCGGGCTTGAGGATCGTAAAAGGGCGCATGATTGATGTTCAAACTCAAATCGCAGCCGACCCCCGGGTGTTTGCAGTTTATGACGTGACCGGCGACTGGGATTCAATGGTCTTAGCACGGGTCAAAGATCGAGCGGATTTGGACGATCTGACCAAGACCGTGTTCACCCTTGACGGCGTTGCTCGCTCATACACCCACGTTGTGCTCAACACCGTGAAGGAAGAGGGGCGACCCCGCCCTACGCCCGTCGATGAGTGAGTTTATTCTGCCTCAAAATCATCGTATTCATCGATGAAGGGCAGCAAATCATGAACCATACTTTTGAGGGACTCAACCACTCTTGTTTCGGGTTTTAACGCCTTCATCAAGACCTCTCTGAGCGATTCGGAAATGTTCACATCCATGCCTTCCAAACGCCGGCGGAGCTCAGTTTGCAGACGCCCCCCAGTCCGATCCCAATCCATCAAAACACACAATGCCGGTCCATTTTCAGCCGTTCTTGGGCCATATTTCTCGTACAGGTAGGCAATCAATCGTTCCAAAGGCCAACCACGATTGAGCACCTCGACAGGCCCCTGGAATCCAAGCACTTCAAGGGCAATTTTGTCCCTCCGCCCCTCGACCAAAATAGGCCAGGACTGTTCGCGATTAAGGATGCGTGCGCCCGCCAGTGCTTCACCCGCGAGTCGGAAGCGAAGAGCGGCATCTCCTGAACCAAGCGGTGAGCGATGCCTTGTGTCTCGAGTCATGCTTCCTCCAAAACACCCTCGAGAAGGGCGAGCAAGGCATCGGGATCAACGCCCTCAAAACGAACCGTTTTGCTTCTTGAGGTGTGGCCATTCATAATGCTGCAAGCCTGACGAGGCATTCCAAGTGTTTCACTTAGCAGCCTCAGAACCGCCTCATTGGCTTGCCCTTTTTGTGCTTGAGCGCGAACGGCAACACCCAGTCGTGATCGCCACGGGTTGACGCCGATCAAACGATCAGTTTGAGCCCCCGGTTGCACCTCGATGGCCATCAGAACGCTTCCGTCCAAGGTGGCTTGGAGGCATGATGGCGTTGCCATGGTGATTGCATTCTAGACCTCATTTATCAACCTGACATACCGCCAAAAAACGCCTAAATGCGGTGTTGAAAAGCGATGGAAACCAAGCGTCTCAAACGCGAGACTCAAGCGATGAAAGGTATTCTCTACGAAGGGGCGGTCGCCAAGGGTTTAAGACCGGTATCTACGGCCATTAGCATGAGGGTAATCTATGCCTGCTGAAGACACTGTTTTCAATGTCCTGTACGACAAGTTCATGTTTTGGAGTATCATTGTGGGAATTTTCACCTTTGGGTGGATGTTCATCGCTATGCTGCGCTACCGCGACGGCGTCGAGCCGGTTGAGAACATGGACAAATACCACATTGAGGTTGGTTCCTTCCCCGTCGATTCGCACAACACCAAACTCGAAGTGCTGTTTTACGTTCTTCCTACCATCATTGTCGTGTGGTTGACCATGATGGCCCTTGCCTCAAACACAGCGGTTTGGCAAGTTCCGGACAACGAACCAACCTTCGAAATCGAAGTTGTCGGTAAGCAATGGTTCTGGGAATTCCACTACACTGAAGCGCTCACATGGGAAGATCCAGGGACGCACATCGACGTTGAATGGACAGGCAATATGCTGATGATCCATGCTCATAACACCACCGCGACAAATGTCACGGTGGCCATCGATGGCGTTGAAACAGATTATGAAATGGATACAACACTGGGCATGATCACCTTGATGGGCACCATGTTTGATGCTGAACTCCACTCCAAAATCACCGTCTATGACGCTGAGGATCATCTGCTCCACACTTGGGAACACCTCCCGGTTGGCACCATTCTCTCCACCGCTGGTGGCGAACACATGATTCTGCCTTGTGACGAAGTGGCAATCATGAACCTCCATTCCCGCCCATCTGATGCATCCAATCCAAATTATGTTGGCGTGCAGCACTCGTTCTGGCTCCCAGAATGGGGCGTTAAGGAAGATTTAGTTCCTGGACTTGAGGCTGGCACCGTCATGTACGCTCAGCCCGATGACATGGGGACCTTCCCAATCCGATGTGCAGAATACTGTGGCCTTGACCACTCGAAGATGATTGGCTTTGTCGACATCGTCGCCCGTGAAGGAAACAACTGCGAGGTCGACACCGGCGTTCAGAAGACTCACAGCGATTCGGATGATGCAGAACTCGCAGATGGAGGGGATTACTGATGATGCGCACACGTGCCCTCGGCCTCGTCGCTCTTATGCTGCTCATGCTTGCAGCAGCGCCACAATTTGAAGCAATGCCAACTGGAATTGGTGCTGCTGGTGACAACGGTTGTAGCTGTCACGGAGGCGCATCCGGCGACACGTCCGTGATCGTCGAAGGACTCCCTGACACCTTCAATGCCAGTGAAACTTACGCGTTCACCGTCACCGTCGTTAACGACAACATGGCGCTCCACGACGATGGTGGAGCCGATTGGAACGGCAACGCAGGTGGGTTCAGAATCCTCACCTCTGCGGGAATGGTTTCCACAGTCAACGAATCACTCAGTCACGACATGGACGGGGGCCTTACGCACACTGCAGAGGCCAACACCGTCCGAACGTGGGACTTTGAGTGGGTCGCTCCAGCCGATGACGGCAAGGTTGTTGAAATCACAATTTACGGCAACGCAGTAAACGGCGGTGCAGGTTCCGGTGGCGACTATTGGAATCAAGCAGACCTTGTCATCCCCGGTATAAACGCTGGCGATATCGCCCCAAGCGCCCGTGCACTGGTGGTCTTGATGACTGCGATTGGACTTGCCCTCGGCCTCGTGCTCCTCGGCGTCCTCTACGTGTTCTATGCCCGTTCCCCGAGCACCTTCACCATCGAGCACTTCTGGTCTTACCTCAAGCCGTGGTTGACCACAACCGATCACAAAGAAGTCGGTATCCTCTACTTCCTGTACGGGTTCACCTTCTTCCTCGTCGGTGGTGTACTGGCGCTCTTGTTCCGTATTCAACTGGCGCTGCCAGAGAACACGTTCTTGACCGAAACCGAGTACAACTCGTTCTTCACCCTCCACGGCACCACCATGATTTTCCTCGCAGCCATGCCAATGATTGCTGGATTCATGAATTACGTCCTTCCGCTCCAAATTGGTGCTAAAGACTTGGCCTTCCCTCGAATCAACGCCATGGGTCTGTGGTTGCTGGTGTTCTCTAGCCCGCTGATCTATGCCGGAATCTGGTCCGGTGAAGGTGCTGACATTACGTGGGTCATGTACCCGCCATACTCTTCACTCACCGAAGCGAATCTTGGTGCCGAACTCGCTCAATACGGTTCCAACCCCGGAACCACGGCGTTCATTTCAGGCATTCTTATGCTCGGAGCATCCTCGACGCTTGGTGGTGTTAACTTCATCACCACCGTGTTCACGATGCGCGCCCCTGGCGTCGGTTTCATGAAGATGCCATTGTTTGCATGGTCGGTCTTCGTGAGCGTGTTCATGCTCTACATGTCCCTTCCAGCGTTCATCATCGGCGTTGCTTTCCTGTTGTTTGACCACACCCTCGGGACGGTCTTCTTCACCGCAGGTGGCGACAGTTTACTGTTCCAACACCTGTTCTGGTTCTTTGGCCACCCTGAAGTCTACGTGGTCGTTGTTCCAGCGTTCGGTATTGTATCTGAAGTCTTGGCAACAAGCGCTCGACGTTCTATCTTTGGCTACAAATCGATGGTTTTCGCAATGGCGGGCATCGGTGTTGTTGGCTTCATCGTCTGGGGCCACCACATGCTGACTTCTGGAATGGATCCGTTCTGGCGAGCTGCGTTCATGATCACGACCATGGCCGTCGCTATTCCAACCGGCGCCAAGGTCTTCAACTGGCTGGCCACAATTTGGGGTGGTAGCATGGTCATGCGAACCCACACGCTCTGGTCCCTTGGTTTCCTGGTGACCTTCACCCTGGGTGGCATCTCTGGTATGTTCTTCCCAGTGGCAGGACTCGACGTGCACTTCCACGACTCGTACTTCGTTGTCGCTCACTTCCACTACGTGTTCATTGGCGGTACGGTCTTCGCACTGTTCTCAGGTGTGTACTACTGGTACCCGAAGGCAACAGGGCGCAAACTCAACGAAACCCTCGGTCTTTGGCATTTCTTGATTGGATTTGCATCCTATAACGCAACCTTCTGGCCAATGCACGCATTGGGGATCATGGGCATGCCCCGTCGAACCCACAGCTACACCACTGAAAGTGGCTTTGCGGAATACAACATGGCAGTGAGCACCTTCTCCTTCATCTTCGGACTGAGTCAGCTGTTGTTGGTTTGGAACATCATCCGTTCTAACCGTCACGGTGAGCCAGCTGGAAAGGATCCATGGGGCGGATGGTCGCTTGAGTGGATGACCACATCACCACCACCAACGCCCTCGTTCCACGACATCCCAACTCAGGGCGACATGAACGAACTCTATGGCCATCATGGCACATCAGAAAAGAAGGTCAACCCGCTGAAGAAGTTGGCAACACCACTTGCAAAGGGGGTCGAAGAATGAGCACACACGGAAACGATGTCGCAAACAGCACTTGGCTGCGTGCGGTCATGATGGCAGGACTGATCTTTACCATCGGCGTTGTAGGATTCGCAGTTCTTGGCGTGGGCATTGCTGAGCAAAAGCACCACACCTGGGAGGAGGAACACCACCATTACGAAGATGCGAAATCAGAATGGAAGGATGCAGTTGCTGCAGAAACCATTGACGGCGACGACCACAGCGCTGACCTCTATGTGGCTAAGGAAGAGGCCCACAACGATGAAATCGCGGCCCATCTCTCTTACCTCACATACCGCACTGCTGGAGTGACCATGCTGTTCCTTGCAGGCGCATACGCATCCTTCATCGGTATCGGTGGTTTCCTCAATGCGAGCAAACCCAAGGGTGACGACCACCACGACGATCACTACGGAGATCACGAAGAGCACCATGGCTCAGCATCTCCAATCATCTTTGCTTTCGGTATCATGGTGTTCCTCATTGGTTTGCCTGACTTCATCGTAGCATGCAAGGCCATGCTTGACGAGACCGTTACGGCTGAACTCGGTATGCTTGGCGTCAGCGTCTCAGGGCTCGCAATCATTGTCATTGCAGTGTCCAACTGGTGGTTTGAGGACCTTCCATTCATCGGCCACGGCGAGCAAATTGCAACATCCTATCCGTTTGAAGGCGACCACATCCGCAAGGTTGGTCTTTGGGTCTTCATCATGTCTGAAATCATGGTCTTCGCCACCTTCTTTTCCTCCTACCTCCGTATGCGTACCGAATGGTGCACTAAATGGGCGTTTGAGAACAGTGAAGGCGGGTTTGCTGGTTGTGAATCCAAGGACGATTGGGTGCTCACAGCATCCGATTACCTCCGACCTGGCGGTGCCAAAATCGACGGCTTGGGCAACTCTGTTGGCGACTTTTGGACCCTTCTACCGGGTGGAATCAACACCTTCGCTCTGATCATCTCTTCCTACACCATCGTTCTCGCCCTCAAGACGGCCAAGAACGTCAACTGGGAAGCGCCTACGGGCGTCATGGGCAAACTCATGCCCACGCGCAAGGCAGCGGTGCGAAATTACCTCATTGCAACACTGATGCTTGGTTCTCTGTTCATCGTGCTCAAACTTGTTGAATGGAGCCATTTGGTTGCTGAAGGATTTACCATCGGGACCGTTCAAGGTTCAATCTTCTACATCGCCACCGGCGCACACGGTCTTCACGTGTTCATCGGATTGGTGATCATGCTGTATTTGGTGTTCAAAGCGGACACCGTCGGCTTTGACGAGGACAACGCACAGGGCATCGAATACTTCGGTTTGTACTGGCACTTTGTCGACTTGGCTTGGGTGGTTATCTTCCCAGCATTCTATTTGTATTGAGGTGAGATTATGGGAGAGCACGCAAATTTATACATG
>MDSV01143407.1_pt1 | contig 29345 bp, 21 predicted proteins | sample 810851 | NCBI WGS metagenome assembly MDSV01 (sample SAMN05326640, study PRJNA326480) | marine metagenome | isolation source: seawater | place: Atlantic Ocean: North East | collected 2012 | reverse complement strand
TCGGGGTGGTCCAACAAGGTGCGTTCGGACGCCTCGCCCATGCACAAAACGTCGGCGGGGACGTCGTGCCCGCTGCTGCTCCAGGCCCGAATGGCACTGGGCGAGGTGACCAGCAACACGTCGTTTGGTTCGACGGGCATTGGGTCCACCTTCGCTGCCGTTGTGCGGTATGCGGTCCAGGCCTGCACGTTCCGGCCAGCGGTCTTCAAACCGTCAAGCAGGCCCGGTCGGGCTTGATCGGAACGTGGAAGCAGAAAGGGGATGTCGTCTCCAAAGGATTGGACCAATGCGGCAGCAAAGCCCGCTCCGTCTTCAGCTTCGGCGCAAAAGGCCACAGTATGACCACGTTCCAAGGCGGCAAGCGCCGTTCCACGACCAAGGGCAGCCCACGGCAAGCGGGCAAGGTCTGGACAGAGTTCCAACCCTTGAATGACCATACGGGCGGCCGACGGCGAGGACAGAAGCAACCACGGCCACGCCCTTCGAGGTGCGTGTCCGGGGACCGCTTTTGCAGGCCAATGGTCCGCGAGGAGTTCGAAGTCCAAGACCCGCTGGTGGACCACCTCGACCTTCTCAAGATCGGCTTCATCGGTCAAACGACTTGACGAGGCCGTGGTGATGAGGCGTGGGCCGGTCGTTTGCGAGGGGGATTCAACCTCCTTCCACGAAGGGGAAGGAAAGGCATCGGGTGAGCCTGTCCATCGGTGCACGTCTGGCGTACGTCGGCGGGCCACGTGCGTCCTCCACGACGGTTCGGCGACGGCCACGTGTGCGACGCTGTCCGTCACGTGAGCCGCCACGGGGGCCAAACAGCCTCCACCAAGTTGGGCCAACACCCGGCGCTCGTCCCGAACGGCTTGGGTGGTGGATGGGTGGTCGAGCAGGGCGCGAAGCGCTTCCAAATCGTGCATGGAATCCCGTGCAGCGTGCACGGCAATGGCGCCCTGGCCAGGCGCACAGGGCCACGACTCGAGGTCCAACCGAAGGGCCCCAAGGGCCAGATGACGCGGCTCAAGGGCGTCATGCTCAGCCAACCGCCGGAGTCCGGCTTCAGCGAGCAGCAACGCATCGGCCCGTCCTTCTAGAAGGCGGTTCAGCCGTGTTTCAACCGCACCGCGCACCGCAATGGGCAACAGGTCCGGGCGCAGGTGGAGGGCCATCGCTTGGCGTCGGACGGAGACCGTGCCGAGGTGGGCGTTGAGCGGGAGGTGGTTCATGGCATCGACCGCGCTGGTGACGGCGTCCGGTGTGTCCAACAGCTCGTGAAGCGTAAGCACGCCATCGTGGTCGGAGGGGAAGAGGAGAAAATCGTGCGGTGGAGCCCGTTCAAGGTGACCGAGTTGCAGAATGCTCTCGGCGAGGTCCGTCGGGACGTCTTTGCTAGAATGCACGGTCAAATCGACTTCGCCGCTGAGCAGGCGTGCGTCCAAGCCGGTGACAAATTGACCCACGTGGGTGCTGAGATCGCCGCCTAAGGATTGGTCTCCACGGGTTTGCAGAGGCACGATTCTGGCGTCGAGACCACTCGCCAGTAGTCGTTCGAGCACCGCATTGGTTTGGATGCGCGCCAATGGGGAAGCGCGGGTGCCCACAAGGAGCGTCATGGACGAACCTCGCTTGCGGGCAGGTGAGTGTGCAGGTCGCCAATCGTTCGAACAAGGTCGTCTTCAACGCGTTCCAGCAACGATGGCGAGAGCGGCCGGTCCGTCGTGCGAACCCGCTCGCGAACGTGGTCGAGGGTCACCTCGCCGTGCGCGTTGCACAGCCACGTGGCCAACTCACGTCCAAAGGCCTGCACGGCGGCGTCTTGGGGGGGTTCGTTCAACGGCGATGCCGTCCATCCTTCCGACAAGGTGGCCAGCGTGTGGTGCACCAAACTTCGGAAGTCCGATTGTGCCGCAACGGCCAACTGGGTTTCCAACTGCCGTTCGAGGCGGTCAAGCTCAAGCTTGGCTTTGTCGAGGAGCGCCGGTCGATCGATGGCTGCATCGAGCCCGTGCGCTTGCCGAATCCAGTGGTTCATGCCCATCAGGGTCTGGCCGGGATGCAATCCGTCCTCGTCGATGGAGGGTGGCCATGAGAAATCCATGACCGTCAGGGGTGCTTCCGTCGGGATCGGGCGGTCGCTGCCGTAGGTCGGCGTCGCCACCCTCAGGGTCGAGATCACCAAAGGAACCCGTGGTGGTGCCTTGGTCCATCCTTCGAAATCGATGAACGCCACCTTGTCGCTGAGATGGCCCAAGCGGTCTCGGGCACGCTCGGGTTGCCGGCTGACCACCGTAACGGGAATGTCACGTTCGAGCAAAGCCTCCACCGCTTTTCGCCCCATGTCCCCGGATCCGAGAACGACGCAACCACCGAGTTGTTCGGTGTTCATCATGTCGTCAAGCGACAGGGTTGCAAGGTTGAGCATCGAAGCCGTGGTTCGGGTAAAACCGAGGTGCTTTCGCACCAAGCGACTGGCCCAGACGACGTGCTCCAAGAGGCGTACGAGTTCGGCGTCCATGGCCTCGAATTGCCGGTGGCGTTCAATGGCCGTACGCATTTGGCCAAGCACCTGAAGTTCGCCCAACACGAAGGCATCCAAGCCACTTGCGACCATCACCAGGTGCTCCCATGCCTCCTTTCCAGAGAATTCGACCGCCCCTTCCAGAGCGAGGCCTGACACGCGTTCCACGGCCGTTCTGAGGTCTTCTGCACCGTCGGACATGCCGGCGTAGACCACGCGATTGCACGTGGACATCTCAAACACACCACGTCCATGGTTCGAGGCCAAGTCTTGGAGGAAACGCTCGCGTTCTTGTGCATTGAACGCCTCGGTGGTGAGGGATTGAATGGTTTTGAGGGTCGGTGCCGACATCCGCAAGGTCACGACCGACAATCGATCCAGCGGCGTGACTGCGGCATGAGACATGACCACGTCGGCGCTGTTGGTTTGGCCTCGTGGGAATGGCATGGCCTAACCCTAACCCTTGCCCCATGGTGACCCTCTTCAATTGTCTCATTCCGCCTGACCCAAGAGCGCACCCGGAGTGAACGCCCAGCTCACATCAACTTGAGCAGGAAAGCATCGAGCACCCGGGGCGTGTCATGGCCCAATCAGGACGGGGTCCTGACCACCATGCGTCAGCATCGCCGGGAAGGCGCTCGTAAGGCTGTGTCAATCGCGATGCCAAAGCTTCCGCCTTGGTCCAATCGCCGCGCTCGGCGTCGTCGATGGCGAGCTGGAGCACCCAATTTCGGACGGTGAAGGTCGGAACCGTTCGTTGCATCGTCACCGTGTCGGGCGCCCCCGCTGTGCGTTCTTGCCATTGTCCAAACCAGGCGTTGATCGCCGCCAGGTCTGGCTCTGCGCCATAAATCAGGCCTGCCTCGTGCAGGGCTTCGGCCGTGGTCACGCCCTCGGCCATGTGCCGAAGCATCGGCACGTGATCGACCTCCGACGCGTGCATGATGAGTTGGAGGTCACGAACGAGCGTCTCGTCCTCTTCGGCCCACGCCGTGAGTCCAAGGCGTTCGACCCATGCCTGCTTGCGGGCGTTTCGGTAGGCCTCTCGGTAGGCGTCGAGCACCCCATGGAGTGGTTCAGGGTCGTCCATGGCGAACGCGACGGCTTCGAGCAAGCGGGCCACGTTCCACCCCACCACGTCAGGTTGGGCAGCGAACCGGTAACGCCGGCCGGGCAAATCGGTGGTGTTGGGCGTCCATGTTGGATCGTGCGCCTCAAGCCATCCGAAGGGCCCGTAGTCGATGGTCAGGCCGTGGATGGACATGTTGTCGGTGTTCATCACGCCATGGACGAAGCCATGGCGCATCCATCCGCACACCATGGCCGCACTCCGTTCGGCCACCTCGGTCAGCCATGCCACGATGCCATCGTCGTCGTTGACATGGTGGTGTGGTTCGTGGGTGGTCACGACGTGATTCATCAGCGCACGCAGCGCGTCTGCATCTCCGTCAGCGGCCAGCATCTGGAAGGAGCCGAAACGCACGAAGGACGGGGCCGTCCGAGCGACGATGGCTCCAGGTTCCATGGCCGGTCGGCCGTCGTAGAACATGTCACGTCGGACGTCTTCTCCCGTCGTGCACAAGGACAGAGCACGCGACGTCGGCACGCCGAGGTGATGCATGGCTTCGCTGCACACGTATTCTCGGAGAGAGGAGCGAAGCACGGCTCGCCCGTCCCCACGTCGTGAATACGGCGTTCGCCCGGCGCCCTTGAGTTGCACTTCCACCAGCCCGGACGGTGAACGAACGTGACCAAGGGTCAACGCTCGTCCGTCTCCGAGTTGGTGCGCCCAGTTGCCAAATTGGTGGCCGCCGTAGCGGTGAGCGTGGGGCTCCATGCCATCGATGAGCCGTTGCCCAGTCCACACGGCTGGGCTTGCCTGAAGCCCACCGAGTGAAGCGGCGAGATCGGCGTTCCACAGCCTCAATTCAGGCTTCGGCATCGCCGTTGGCTCGCATCGCGACCAACAAGCACCCGGGACTTGCCGTGGGTTGCCTCCGGCAACAGGATCGCCAGGGGTGGCGCGCAGCAGCGGCGCGGACCAGTCCATGACACGTCGCCTCCTTGGCCCCACATCAACCTCGCCGTCAAACAAGGCTGAGCGGTTTCAAGCGTACTTTTCCCACGTGGAGCCGGTCCACCACAAGGTGCTGCCGTCTTCCATGGTTCGCCAGGTGTAGCCGTTCATGTCCGTCCACTGCTGCACCACGCCGACGTCTGGATTTGCCGCTTGTTGCGTGGTGGCTTGGGCTGCGGGTTGAGCGGCTGCGGCGGTCACTTGTGCTGTCGGTTGAGTGACAGCAGCGGTTGTCGCTGTGGCGTAAGCAGAGGTCTGCGTGCTCTCCATCATGCCCCCCATCGGCTGCATGTTGTCGATGATTCCGCCCTTGGGGAGGTTCACCAGTGAGGACGTGCGCTGGCGCATGAACAGGAGGACGCCAGCGGCCGCGACGACGAGGACAATGCCCACGCCTAGAACGATCCTTCCAACGTTTCCATCGTTTCCGTCGCTCAAAGCCTCGCCACCGGTGTCGGTCGTGTCTTCGACCTCGTCCGCAGGCGGCATGAGCACCATGTCGATGACGTGGATGACGCCGTTTGCGGCCTTGACGTCGGCAAGGGTGATGTTGGCGCCGTTCAAAATCGCGCCATCGCCCACGGTGGTGTTGTCGCCGTTGACCATCTCGATGAGCAAACCGTCGCTCAGGTCAGCGGCCATCACGGAGCCTGCGTGCACATGGTACAGCAGGATGTCCGTCAGGGTCGCTTTGCCCTCCGGCGTGTCCAGTGCGGCGAGATCAATGCCTGCTGCAGCAAAGGCCTCGTCGGTCGGAGCGAACACCGTGAAGGGTCCGGTGCCTTGCAAGGTCGCCACCAACTCGGCCTGCACAAGTGCGGCGACAAGCGACGTGTGGATGCCGGTGCATCCGGCGGTCCGGGCGATGTCGTTGTGGGCGTCGCTGGGGGTCAGCACCTTGTCGATGACGTGGATGACGCCGTTGCTGGTGTTCACGTCGGCCAAGGTCACGGTCGCGTCGTTGACCATCACGGTCTCGCCCACGGTGAACGCGAGCGGCTGCCCGTTGACGGCGTCAGCGGACATGCACTCGGTCACCGCACTGGAGGGCACTTCGCCCGCCACGACGTGGTACAGGAGGATGTCCGACAGGGTCGCCTTCCCTTCAGGGGTGTCCAGAGCGGCGAGATCGATGCCGGCGTCTGCAAAGGCCTGGTCCGTTGGCGCAAAGAGCGTGAACGGCCCGTCGCCTTGCAAGGTTTCGAGCAACTCCGCTTGGACGACGGCCGCGACGAGCGAACCGTGGATGCCCGTGCACTGGGCGGTCCGAGGCAGGTCGTTTGGCGTGTCGCTGGGCGTCAGCACCTTGTCGATGACGTGGATGACACCGTTGCTGGTGTTGACGTCCGCGAGGGTCACGTTGGCACCGTTGACCATCACGCCGTCTCCGACGGTGAAGGCGAGCGGTTGACCGTTGGCCGCATCTGCGGTCATGCAGTCGGTGACGTTGGCGGCCGGAACGGCGGCCCCGACCACGTGGTAGAGCAGGATGTCGGACAGGGTTGCCTTGCCTTCGGGCGTATCGAGGGCCGCGAGGTCAATGCCAGCGTCGGCGAAGGCCTGATCGGTCGGTGCAAAGACCGTGAATGGGCCGTCGCCTTGCAAGGTTTCGAGCAGTTCAGCCTGCACGACGGCAGCGACCAAGGAATCGTGGATGCCGGTGCACTGGGCCGTGCGTGGGATGTCGTTGGGCGTGGCTGTGGGCATCAACACCTTGTCGATGACGTGGATGATTCCGTTGCTTGTCGGCACGTCGGTAGCGGTCACGTTGGCGCCGTTGACCATGACGCCGGTGCCCACGGTGAAGCTCAACGGGTTGCCGTTGACCGTGGTGGCGGACATGCAGTCGGTCACGTTGGAGGCGGGCACGTTGGCACCCACCACGTGATAGAGCAGGATGCCTGAGAGCGTGGCTTGTCCCTCTGGCGTGTCGAGTGCTGCAAGATCGATGCCGGCGTCGGCAAAGGCTTGGTCCGTCGGTGCGAAGACCGTGAACGGTCCGTCGCCTTCCAGGGTCTCGAGCAATCCGGCCTGGATCACGGCAGACACCAACGAAGTGTGATTGCCGGTGCATGAGGCCGTGCGGGGAATGTCGTTGGGCGTGTCCGTGGGCATCAGCACCTTGTCGATGACGTGGATGACACCGTTGCTGGAGTTCACGTCAGCAAGGGTCACGTTTGCGTCGTTGACCATGACGCCACCGTTGACCGTGAAGGCAAGCGGCTGTCCGTTGACGGCGTTTGCGGACATGCACTCCGTGACCGCAGACGCGGGAACGTTACCGGCCACGACGTGGTAGAGAAGGATGTCTGAGAGGGCTTGCTTTCCTTCCGGCGTGTCCAGCGAAGCAAGGTCGATGCCTGCATCGGCGAAGGCTTGGTCGGTCGGTGCAAAGAGGGTGAACGGTCCGGAGCCTTGGAGCGTCTCAAGCAACTCGGCTTGAACCACCGCGGTCACAAGGGAGTTGTGGATCCCCGTGCACTGCGCGGTGCGGGGGATGTCGTTGGGTGTCGCGGTGGGCGTCAGCACCTTGTCAATGACGTGAATGATGCCGTTGCTGGTGTTCACGTCAGCAAGGGTCACGTTGGCGTCGTTGACCATGACCCCACCGTTGACGGTGAAGGCCAGCGGTTGTCCGTTGGCGGCGTCCGCCGTCATGCATTCGGTCACGTTCGCGGCCGGCACGTCGGCGCTGACCACGTGGTAGAGCAGGATGTCCGACAGGGCTGCCTTGCCTTCGGGTGTGTCGAGAGCGCCGAGGTCAATTCCAGCGTCGATGAAGGCCTGGTCGGTCGGCGCGAAGACCGTGAACGGTCCGGTGCCTTGCAAGGTTTCGAGCAGTTCGGCTTGAATCACGCCCGCCACAAGGGAATTGTGCAGGCCAGTGCACTGAGCGGTTCGGGGAATGTCGTTGGGTGTGTCGGTCGGCATCAACACCTTGTCAATGACGTGGATCAGTCCGTTTGAGGAAATCACGTCGGTCATGACCACGTTGGCGTCGTTGACCATGACGCCACCGTCGACGGTGAAGGCCAGCGGCTGGCCGTTCGCGGCATCCGCCGTCATGCATTCGGTCACGTTGGCGGCCGGGACGTCGGCGCCGACCACGTGGTACAGCAAAATGTCAGCGAGCGTTTGTTTGCCTGCTTCGGTGCTGAAATCGGCCAAGTCAATGCCAGCGTCGGTGAAGGCTTGATCCGTTGGGGCAAACACGGTGAAGGGACCAGGTCCTTCCAACGTGGACAGCAGTTCAGCCTGAATGACGGCCGCGACAAGGCTGCCGTGAATGCCTGTGGATTGGGCGGTGGTGGGAATGTCCACCGGCGGGAGCATGACGCGGTCGATCACGTGGATGATGCCGTTGGAGGCTTGAACGTCGGCCGTGGTGACGTTGGCGTTGCTGAGGGTGACGCCGTTTGCATCAACGCCGAACTGCACACGATCGCCGTTGACGGTGGTCGCAAACATGCCGTCTGTCAGCGCACTGGAGGCCACCGAGCCGGCCACCACGTGGTGGAGCAAGATGGAGGTCAGCGTGTCGATTTCCTCTTGGGTGTCGAACGTGCTGATGTCGATGCCTGCCTCTGCAAAGGCCGTGTCCGTCGGTGCAAACACCGTGAAGGGGCCCGAACCCTGCAGGGTGGAGACCAGGTTCGCGGTCGTCAGAGCGTCCACGAGCGTGTTGTGGACGCCTGTTGCCGCAGCATTGGCGGGGATGTCTTGGGTGGCGTCAGCACTGGCTTGCAGTGGTAGGGTGGACGCCATCAGGATGGCAATGAGCACGAACACGGCGGATTTCTTCATGGCCTTCTAGGCACGCGATGTGAGTTATAATCAGGTGTTTCTCACACGACGGCGCTGACCTCCAGCGATGAAGGGTGAACACAGCCGCGCAGCAGGGTGAATCGATGCGCTGACGCCGAAAAAATCCAACCTTAAATCAGGTCATCCTGTTCTTCGTGCATGGCTTCGATGATCCTTGGATGGACCCTGAACGACGTGACGACCGCCATGGGGTTGGGCACCACCGAACACCTGCTTCATGCCTCCCTTCAGGCGCAGAAAGAGGCGCTTACGGCGTTGGTGAAAGGCGTCAAAGAACGCCTCCCGGCCGAAGGAAACGTGGACGTCTGGCTGATGTGCCAGCAGGATTCGTGCTACGACTACCGTGAGCCCGTGGTCATCGGTGCGCCGATGGTCTTTGGAGGAAAAGTACCGGAAGTCCTCTGGTATCTGGCGCCAAACGAACACGTCCAAGGGTTCCCATCGACCACGACCGTGGCTGACCTCCATTCGATCATGAACGAGGTGTCGCTCAACGGGCCTGGAGAACTCCCGTCCCCGACCGTGCACCTTTCAGGGTGGCATGCCGAAGCGGAACGGCTTGCTCCTTTGCTGGGCGTGAGCCAAATCCAAGCCTCTTCGGAGAGGCTTTGATAATTGGGAACGTCGACGGCTAAACGTGGACCCGACGGTTGATGCCAGTACCATTGTGCTGAACATCTTGCTGTACGTGCTTCTTCCGTTGTGGGTCGTGGCCGGCGGTGTCGATTGGTTTTGCCACCGGGCCACCAACATCGAATCGTCAGCAGGGCTCCGCGAAGCGCTTGTTCACGCGGTCATGGGCGTTCAGGTTGGCATTCCAATCCTTCTTGGCTTGATGTTCGAAGTCAACGTGCTGGTCCTCATCATGTGCATTCTGGCCTTTGTTGCCCATGAATTGGTGGCACATTACGACGTGAAGTACGCCAAAGACTTGCGCGAAATCAGCATCTGGGAAACCCATGCGCACAGCTACCTGGCCACCCTTCCGTTCTTCATCATCCTGCTCATCGTCGTGCGCCGCTGGGAGACGTTCATCGATTTCATCACCCTCAACTGGGCCGGCAGCATGCATTTGCAGTGGCGGGAGGAGTCCCTGGGCGTCAACGGTAATTTCGCAGTGGGGTACATCTTGTTCATGCTGGTGTTCGGAGTCATGCCGTACCTGTCCGAAATTTACCGCTGCTGGAAATGGGAGCGCGACAACGGAGTCTCGACTTTGCCTTGGAGGAATTCATGATGACGCCCGTGTACATCACGTCGACCGGGTGGCATCTGCCGGGCCCGGCCATCTCAAACGATCAGGTGGAAGTCGTGCTGGGGGCAGTGAACGGGAAACCTTCTGGCCTTCGAGCACAGATTCAGAAGGCCAACGGCATTCAAACGAGGCACTACGGCATCGACGCCAACCAACAAACCACGGTTTCAAACACCCAAATGGCGGTCTTGGCCGGGCAAGAATGCATGGACCGGGCCTTCCGACCCATTCACCAAGTCGGCATGCTCGCCGTTGCATCCACGCAAGGTGATCATCCCGTTCCGGGACTCGCGTCCTTCGTTCAGGCCGGCTTGGGGATGGCTGAAGTTGAAATCCTCACGGCGCAATCCATCTGTTCCTCGTCGATGATGGCGCTCAAGGGCGCCTGGTTGGCCTTGCGGTGCGATGAGCACGAAGCGGCGCTCGTGGTTGCCACCGAGATGCCTTCGCGGTTGCTGAAGCGGCAGCGGTACGAGGCCGCGACGGAATCGACCTTCGCCAAGAAAACCGTGGACTTCAACACCGAATTCCTTCGTTGGATGCTCTCCGATGGAGCAGGTGCTTTGCTGTTGGAGACGGCACCCCGCCCGAAGGGTCTCTCGTTTCGAATCGACTGGATGAAGGGGTGGTCGCATGCGCACGCTCTCCCGACATGCATGAGCGTTGGATCCAGCGGCAAGGCCGAAGAGGACCGCACGTGGCAGGACTACGAGACCTACGCGGACGCAGAGCGTGACGGGGCCTTGCTGCTCCGGCAGGAGGTTCGCCTGCTCGATCATATCGTCCGCCTCGGCGTGGACGGATACGTTCGCCTGGTTCAGGAGGGCCTGAACGTGCCCTCCGAAGTGGACCATTTCTTGTGCCACTACTCGTCCCATCATTTCCGACCAAAAATCCTCGACATGCTCGATGCCGCTGGCGTTGGCATTCCCGATGAGAAATGGTGGACCAACCTCTACACCCGAGGAAACACGGGTGCAGCATCTTTGTTCATCATGCTCGACGAGTTCGTGAGGACACAGAACCCGAAGGTCGGGGAACGCATCCTGTGCTTTGTTCCAGAAAGTGGACGTTTCAACACGACGTACATGCATTTGACGGTGGTGGACAGCGATGGACGGTAAGATTGAGATTGACGGAGTTCCGGTAAAAGAAGCAGCAGAAGCCATCGGCGCCAACGACGTACCGGACCTTGGCGACGTTGCGCAAGACGCGCTCCGGCGCTTGCTTCGCGTGTGGATCGGCTTCGAGCGCGACCTCGTGACCGTACCGCTCCTCCGCCGCCTCGACCTCGGCACCTACACGCTGGCTGACCATCGCCGCCTCCTCGTCAATTTGCGTCAACAAGTGGTCGAAGGTTCCCGTTGGATTGCTCGAGCGGCCTCCTCCATGGACCGCGACCACAGCGAATTGCGCTCGATGATCCTCAGGCACGCGGTGGACGAGCACCGGGACTACACCATGCTCGAGCAAGATTACGTCAACGCAGGAGGCGAGTTGGAGGCCATCCTCAACCGCGGGAAAAACGTGGGCAGCGAAGCCTTCCACGCCTTCATGATGCAACGCGCGAGCCAACCCAATCCTGTGGACATGCTTGGCGCGATGTGGATCATCGAAGGCCTCGGTGAGCGGATGGCCACTGGCTGGGCCACGCGCATGGAAGAACTGTGCGAGCGCGAGGGCATCACACGCTTCATGACCTACCACGGCGCCAACGACGACGATCACATGCAACGTTTCTACGCCATGCTCGACGAGGTCTGCACCGGACCCGAGGTCGTGGCCCGCATCGAGATGACTGCGAAGGTGGTCGCGCGCTTGTACCGGCTGCAATTGGAGGAGTTGGAGGATGAGTAGCACTGCTCGCATGGAGCGACGTCGTCGAAAAGCGATGTCGAGAAACAACGGGCGCATGCCTGCGTCCATCGTCGATGCGATGGCCAGCGACGAGGCCCTGCCGCTCGACCCCATCGCCAAGGAATATTGGACGAAGGACCTGCAAAACCCGCTCCGTCGAATCGTGCTACCGACGCTCAAAGTCCTGTTGACCATCACCCTCCACATCACCTACTACCTCAAGCGGCTCTCGCCCATTCAGTGGCGCGCTCATGGATTCTTGCAGTGGCAGATTTGTTTCTTCATGAAGTGGTTTGTTCGCCCTGAAGCCAACGTCCTCATCCTCCGCCACTTTTGGGCCGAATCCAACCTGCTGAATTTCGTCATTGACAACGCGGGCCAGGAGGAAGTCGACCCCGTCCTGATTCATCCAAAGATGATTCGAGACCTGATGGTCCAGACCTTTGTCCACCACGACCAAGGCGTCTTGATGACGATGCGTGACCTGACGGAACCTGACCGGTCACGCTGGCCTGTACCCAAGGACGAATTGTCGTGGTCCAACTGGAAACCGGTCCGCATCGATTACGGCATTGAACGCAAAAAGTGGACCCAATTCCTCGATTTTGAGACCGCACATGAGCTGTTCAAAACCACGTTTTGCTTCTGGTTGACGGCCCCGGAATACGAGGCGGCCATCAACTCCTTCCAATTTGATCACTCGATCGGTCTGCTGATTGACGACATCGTCGGTGCGAGCCACTTTGCTGACATCGCGTACAACCGCTTCCCGATGATCCTCGTTGGGCCCAGCGGTCTTAGTTACCGGTTCCTGATGCACGGTTTCTTCGTGGAGCACACACATGGACACCTCGAGCGCATGCGTGCTGAGCTCGGCATGGAGAACTGAGGATGGAACTTTCCACGCTCCTGTGGATGGGTGCCCTCCTCCTCGTCTGGTACCTCTCCGTCGGCTTTGGGGTCACCGTGGCCTACCACCGGGTGCTTACCCACCGTTCGGCCAACCTCAGCAAACCGTTGCTTTACGCCCTTGTGCTGGCGGGATTGCCCGCAGGTCCGCCTGCGGAATGGGTCGGCAACCATCGAAGGCATCATGCCGATTCGGACGGCCCCAACGACCCGCACAGCCCGGTGCATGACGGGTTTTGGTACGCACACTGTGGCTGGTACCTCGGCATTCGAAACCGGGGCGTGTGCTTTCTTTACGCGGTCGGAGGACCTCTTCGGTACGTGCTCGACATGTGCCTTCGCCAAATGAGCCCAGGCGGGCATGACGCTCGGGCCAAAGACGTGCTCGAAGACCGTGTGCTTCGTTTTCTATCGACCCGTTTCGGCTACTTCCTCGGCTCATTGGTCCACATCCTTCCGTTTGTGTTGGCGTACCTGCTGATGGAATGGGACGGCGTCCTGATCGCTTGGGTCGCCGGGGTCGTCTTCTACAACGCCGGTGACGCAGTCAACTCCGTCGGTCACATTTGGGGCAGGCAGGATTTTGCCGGCTCCAGCGAAGCACGAAACAATCCGCTGGTGGCGTTGATTTCGCTCGGTGAAGGATGGCATTCCGGGCATCATGCCTTCCCACGTTCAGCTCGGCATGGGTTGCTGAAAGGACAGATCGACCTGTCCTACATGCTTCTTCGCGGCTTGTCTGCCGTTGGTTTGGCTTCGGACATCCACCTTCCAACCGGCGAGGACATCCACGGCCGTCAACGCCCTTGAGCTCGGCCAAATGGCTCGTCTGGGCAAGCCGGCATGCGGTTCAAATGGAGCGGTCATGTTGACCTGCCATGGGAGCCATCGCCAATCACCGGTGGTGGCGCTCCACCAAGGCTGCACGTCGTGAATTGATGCCTCAACGCGAGGTGCGCTCTTGGAAGGCGGAACACGCCGTCGGTGCGGCCGTCAAGCGCATGACATGCACGAAGCACGTGCATTTGGCCATCCGGATTCCCGACCCAGACCGTCCTCGTGGCTCGGGTGAGGTCGACGTCATCGCCATCACGGACCGGGCCGTGGTCTTGCTTGAAGTCAAGAATTGGGGCGGAGACGTCCACCTCCAAGACGACGACTTGGTCCAGCAACGCCTGCTCGACAAGGGCGAACCCCCCAAACCAGTCATCGGAAAACTGCGCGACAAAGTCCGGATGCTGCAACGTAGTTCACAGTCCATTGATCAGGTCGAGATGCTGGAGGTGCTTCCCATCGTCGTGCTCGCCAACCCTCGGGGCAACCTCAGCGACGAGGTCCTCGCCCATCCTGAAGTCTCCACTGTGGCCGATTTGCCAAAGAAAATTGAGGCCCTTTTGGCGTCGCGTGAACCTGCTTCAGACGAGGAGTTGGCTCGACAGGACGCGCTCCTCCGCCGTTTTGGTACGTGGGACGTCCTGACCTTCGACGGCGGTCAACGCCACACGGGTGACCTCATCGATGACGACCTCCCTGACGGCTGGACCCGCGCCGACCACACGGCCATCGAGGTCGCCGTTGAAGGAGGATGGTTGAGCACGTTATTTCGTGGCCCACGGCTCAACGTCACCTTCCACCGCCGGGACGGCTCGAAGGTCACGGAGGACATGACGCCAGGCCTGACCGTTCGGCACACCCAACCGTGGGACGATTCAGGCATCGACGGCAAAGGCACCTACCCGATCGAGCATGTTCGCAAGGTGCTCTTCGGCAACGAAGCAAAGTTTCGCTGGGAGGACGTGCCCTCTCCCGAGGGGGACGGGGGTGCAGCCGAGGGCCAAGATCTCCTCGAGGGCTTCGAGGTCGGAGGAACGTACACGGGCACGGTGGTGAACCACCAAGGTCGGAAGAAGGACGATTTCCACGGCCTGTTGGTCACGTTGGTTGAGCGCAAGGTGACCGGGATGATTCACATCTCAAAGATGGACGGCATGGACATGGATCACATCGACATGTTCTATGCCATCGGCAAGACGGTTGAGGTTCGCATCTTGAGCATCAAGGGCCCAAAGCGCATCGACCTTGACTTCGCATGACCGCAAGGCAGCGGGCATCCGCGGTCATCATTCCATGGCCTTGCGGGCAGCAACGACGCTGTTGATGATCTCTGTGCGCATCGAGTCGGCACTGATCCTGTGTTCGAAGGAAACGTACAGCAAGCCAGCTGGACTTTGCGTTTCGAGCATCATCCCGTTTGGATCAAGCCCAACCATATGCACCGTTTCAGCCTCGACACCGCGGTGCCCTTTGGCAATGGCCACCATGGCATCAACGTGATCGTCGTTCATGTGTTCGATGGCACCAGGCGCGGCTTCCATCAGCGCGTTGTCGGCGACGGACTCCATGTACCGTCGACCTGGAATCCAGCAGATTCGACCAAAACCGGCGATGTATCGGATGCGTTCGACGGTGCTCATCCGGTAGAAACTGAAGTTGTGGACGTTGACGTAGGATTCAGCCGCAGGCACGCGTTCGACGTACCGTGCCAAGAGATGAGCATGCTCCTCCTCGCTGACGCGATCGATGCCGTGTTCAGGATGTTCGCTCTCTTTCCCTTCAACGACGATTCGGCGCATTTCACCAAGCAAGCAAGCTCTCCAACTGGATTGCGGGTCTCCTTTGGCCGCGGGATCAGAGATGAACAACGAAGCACGGGGATCGGCATTGATGTTACGAGTGTGGGCGGCAATGTCGGCCACCAAAATGAACGGGCGGCCATGTTCGTCCAGCGCGAAGGGGGTGATGGACCCAATCGGGAACCCTTCGATACCCTGCTTGACGGCGAGGGTTGCAAACGTCGCCGCATGCGTCGAATGAAGCCATTGGGCCACGTTGGCCGAGGGGTCTTCCCCGTCATGGGCTTCACGGTGTGCGTCCTTCTCTGCTGTGGCGTCGGCGTGTTGGTTGTCTGTGTTCTCGCTCATTGTCAATCACCTTCGTGTCCATCGTTTGGTGGAAAGGATTCCACCTCGTCATGCACATGAATCCTCAATCGTCCGTCGGTCGGTGCAACGTCGACGGTGCAATCGACCATGAATACCTTGGCGAGGTTTTCTTCCGTCAGCACCTCTCGGGGTGAACCCACCGCCTCGACCTTTCCTTCGTGAAGCAACACGACACGGTCAGCAAAACTTGCAGCGACGTTGAGATCATGCATGACTATGACAGCCCCTCGGTTTTCATCGTCATCAACCACTCGGCGAATGCGCTTCATGACACCAATTTGGTTGTTCAAATCCAAATCGCTGGTGGGTTCATCAAGCAGCAGCAGTCGAGCCTCCTGAGCAAGGGCCTTGGCCAGAATGACCTGCTGGCGTTCACCTCCTGAGAGTTGTGTAAACTGACGGAATGCGAACTCACTGAGCCCCAGCAAGCTGAGCGTGTTCGAGGCGATGTCGACGTCGCGGTCGCTCAAACGCCAGGTCACGTGCGGCCGACGGCCGAGCAGCACGACGTCGATGACACGCATTGGAAAGGCACTGGTGATGCTCTGCGGCACGTAGGCCGTGCGTTTTGCGCGTTCGATGAGACCCATCGTCTCCAAGGAATCTCCGCCCACCAACACCGTGCCGCCATCAGGAGAAAGCAACCCGTTGAGCATTCTCAACAGGGTTGTTTTCCCTGCTCCGTTCCGGCCCAACAACGCCACAACTTCACCGCTTGAAACGGCAAGATCGACGCCGTCCAGCACGGGCCGTTCGCCCCAGGAAAAGCGAAGGTCAGTCGCTTCGAGCAAAGGGGTCCTCATGCGCTTTGCCTCCGCATCAACAGAAGGTAGAGGAAAAAGGGCCCTCCCAGCACCGAAAGCATCACCCCGACGGGCAACACTACGGGTGCGAACAGGGTTCTCCCAATGGTGTCTGCAACGAGCAAGACCGCGGCACCCATGACCGCGGAGGTGGGAATCAAGACGCGGTAATCGTTGCCCACCAAAATCCGTGCAATGTGGGGCGCAACCAAGCCAAGAAAACCGATGATTCCGGTGAAGGCAATGACCACCGCGGTCAGTGTCGCGGAAAGGATGAGGATGGAACGACGGGTGGATCGTGGGTCAACGCCCGTAGAGGCGGCAAAATCGTCACCGCCCACCGCCAGCGTGTTCAAATCCCACGCCGCCCGCAACCCCGAAGGCAAGAGGGCCAAGACAAACAGACCGATGAGCGACGCTTGCTGCAGGTCCGGACGGGAGAGGCTGCCAAAACTCCAATGCGTGAGCTGTGAGATTTGGGCATCGGTGGCAAAATATTGCATCGTTTGAACGACGGCTCCGGCAATGAACGTGATGGCGATACCGACCAAAATGTAGGATTCGCTGGTGACGTTTGACATGTCGCCGAGTTTGATGATGATGGCCACCACCAGCATGGCGAAAATGAACGCGTTTCCAAGGATGGCCAATTCAGGCGCGCCGAAGATGGCCACGTCGAGGACGATGGCCAGGGCTGCCCCAAGGCCTGCGCCCGAAGCAACCCCCAAGGTCAGCGGTGAAACGAGTGGATTGCCCAGAACGCCTTGCATCATGGTCCCGGCCATGGCCAGGGCTGCCCCTCCAGCAAGCGCGATCAGCACCCGTGGCAATCGCAGGTTGATCAGTATCTCACGTTGGAGGCCTTCAGGCGACTGAAATCCGAAAAGAATCCCAAGCGTGGTTCGCATGGAAAGATCATCCGATGAACCGAACCCCATGGCAAGGACGGCACCAAGAGCGGTCATGAGCGAGGCCATCAGCAGGAAGAAGGTGCGCTGGCGTTGTCCGTCAAGGTAGGCCTTGGCCACACCTTCCATGTCACTCACCTGTCATCGTGCAGAGGAACGTACCGGTCCGATCGACGGAGAAATGGTCGGTGTAAAAGCCGTCCAACAGCGCCTCTCCTGCCCCTTCTTCAAACCGCTCAGGATGGAATTGCTCGGCGATAAACGGCAGTCCGTGGACCATCATTGGACCGGCGAATGCACCTGAAAAGATGAGCAGGTGATCGTTTTCGACGGCCTGCATGGCATCAAAGCCGGGACGGCTTTGGATGAGGTTGAAATGTTCAGTGCATCCGTTTTTGGGATCGTTCAGGTCATAGCCAAGTTCGAACGTGATGCCGTCAAACATCATGACGTCTGGGTTTTCGTTAAGGATGGCCTCCATGTCGACGTGCGTCGTATGCCCGGGCAGGTCGCTGAACACGTTTTGACCCCCTGCGATTCGAATGATGTCGTCCCATTGCGACGAGCCGGTCAACACCACGGGGTCCCGCGTCAGCGAGGCATGATGTTCCATGACCACGGCAGGGCGTCCGGCCTCGTCGAGGTCTGCCAAAGCGGTGGCCATGACGTCTTCGATCGCATCGAATTCTTCCATGAGGTCCTCGTATGCATCCATTTTGTCCAGCATCAGAGCCAATTGGTTGAATTCTTCTCGCAACGCGTCGTACTTGTAGAAGTCGAACGCGACGACGTCAATGCCAAGCGGAGCCAACCGGTCGCGGATGGCCGCAGTGTCGACCATGCCGTTGGTTGCGAACACCACGTACACGTCTGGACGAACGTCGAGAAGGGCCTCATAGTCGATTTCAGAGTGTGCTGAAAATTGGACCCACGGAAGATCCACAAGTTCAGGCCAGAGCGTTTCATCGCTGAAATCACCGCTGATTCCGACCACGGAACTCATGTCCGCATCGAGCATTTTCATCGCGGTCGCCCCGAACGTGTTTGAGACCACGATGCGTTCGGGGGGTGCATCGAAGGTGTGTACCGCCCCGGTCGTGTCGGTTACGGTGATGACCCCTTCACCTTCCGGTTGACGGGCATCGTTGACGATGTTGACCATCGCGTAGGCCAAGACCAACAAGACCACGATTTGGACTGCTGTGAGCGCCTTGCGGGCCTCGAGCCCGCTCATTCAGGTCGCCCCCGAAGCAATTGGAGGGCGATGGCGACGAAGACGAGTGCTCCTGCTGCCAACAACCACGGGTTGTTTTCTCCTGTACGTGAGCTTGAAACCCCATCCGAAGCCTCGACCAGGACGACCACCGAATCGGACCAACCGGACGTGGTGCCGTCAGCTTCGAGGGCCTTGACTCGGAATCGATGGCGTCCGTCTTCTGACAGATCTGCAACGAAGGAAAGGTCCTCGATGTCCGTCGTGAGTTGCGACGAACCGTCAGGCGTCTCGTGCAGAACGACGAAGAGGATGCCCCGCTCATGGGCCCAAGAAAGGCGAATGTCGTCGCCCTGCGCGGCCGTGGCGGTGGTGTTGCTGAAGGTTGGCGGCGGACTGACGTAGGCCACTTCGACGACCACATCCTCCGAGTCCAGTTGCCGTCCGTCGCTCATGATTGCGCGGAGTTGGAAGGTGTAGTTGCCGTCTTCGAGGTCGGTGAGGGGCAACGATGTGGCGTTTCCAGTGTAGACCTCCACTCCGTCCTGAATCAAGCGGTACTCAATCGCGCCAGGGAAGGCTCCCCATTCGACGGTCGTTTCTTTCGTTGAGATTTGGCCGGTTTCTGTGATGAACACGGGTGTGGTGGGTACGTCGTACGCCACCAACACTTTCTGGGCCATGTCAGAATGGGTTCCAGGAAGGCGATCGACCACCTTGACGTAGTTGCGTACGGTTGCGTTGTAGTACAACTCCCAAGAAGCGACGCCGTCGATGCTGTCGATCAGGGTGTATTTCGTGGTGATGAACGAGCCCGCAGGCGTCATGACGGTGACGTTTTCTTCGACCGACACGCTGCTGTTGGTGTCGGTGTAGCCGTTCGGGTGCCCTGGGACTCCGATGATGGTGGTTCGATTAAACCACGCTGAGGAGGCATCGCTCAACAGCGAAACGTCCTCTCCAGCACCGTTGGTGAAGGCCCAACCCGACGAGGCGTCGGTGAATTGGTTGGAATGTGACGGATCGTCGGACCAGTAACTTCTGAGGGTGAGCAAGGAGTCTTGATCGACCCATCGCATCGATCGCTCGTCAGGCAGGTAGTTTGGGTCCTCAACGTTCACCACGTAGGCGGAGCGTTCTGTCCCGAATGCGTCGGTGACCGTTTCTGTCCCCAAGCACGTGTAGGTCCGTTGGAGGACGCCGTCGCGCGCGGCTGGAACATACGTTTGATCGTAGGTCCAACTCATCCCAGCCGTCCAGTGTCCGTTTTCGTCTTGGTCTGGCAGCACCACCATCAACAGGTCCTGGAACGCCACTGTCGAACCGTTGGCATTGACCGCTTCAAGGCCGAAGCGGTGTTCGCCGCCGGTCTGAGGCGTGAAGGTGAATGCCGTCGATGGTCCGTCGTACATCGGTGTGCCGCCAAGGGTCAGAACGTAACGTTCTGCATGTGCCGCTTGAGTCCACTCGACCGTGAACGGTTCCTTGGAGACCACGTCAGGAACGGTCGTGAACGACACGTTCCCGGGAAGGGTCAGGGTCCGTTCGAGGCTGAGGTTCATCCAACCGGATTCGCCGTCAAGTGTCGCGTTGGCGTCCGTGGCGACCTCCAACCCTTGTTGGGTGTAGGTGAACGTGTGGTTGACGCCAACGTCCAAGCCTTGGACGCTGTAAAATCCAGAAGCATCGCTCCTAGAGCTGTGGTTTCCGGAGGAGACGTCAATGTTCGGTACAACGTTCCCGAGTTGATCGTGCACGTAGCCGTAGACGCCCGTGCTTCCTTTGGTGAAGGTCAGGTGATTTCGGGACGGCTCGCCAATTTTTCCACCGTCCATGCGAACCGCATTGGACGAGCGCGAACCGTCATCAAATAAGGCGTGGACTTCCACAAGGGCGCCGTGTTGGTATGGGCCAAAGGCTGTCCAACCGTTGACCTGCGCCCATGGCATTTCTGATGTTTGCAGGTCTGCTGTCGTCGGGTTTCCGTCGTCATCGGCCAGTGAAACTGTGACGACATTCTTCCCAATCGTGAAGTCCACCGACATGTCTCCAGACACCATGATCTCACGGTAAACGGCCACGTGACCGTCGCTCATGAAGTAGGCTCGGAGGGTATGACGCCCCGGTTCGACATCGTCGATGACGAAGCCTCCGTTGCTTGATGCGATGGACGCTCGGTCGTCAAGTCGGATCGTCGACATCCCAGCCAGCTGGCCGTTTTCCAACAGCACTTGGCCAGTGATGGTGTACGTCTCGGTCGCTGACGAGTCGGCGCTTGCCGTCAGGCCTCCAAGGGAGGTGCACACGAGGAGGGCCATGAGGAGAAGCGCGCGTCGGGCGCGGCGCTCCATGCTCATGACCCCCGGTGTGCGAGGTGTGCGTTTTCCTTGCTTCAGGCTCAGCTCATCGCGCCAATGTCAGCCGCGGTGATGCCGTAGTGGGCCCAGACGTGTGCGAGGTGAGGCGCAACGTCGTAGGACGTACCGAGTTGGGTCGCGTCCTGCAAGTTGAGGATCTCGTTGATCTTCTGGGCGCCGTACATGTCCTGGAAGTACATGGCCGCGTAGCCGTCGCACTCGGTCTGGTTGCTGACGTCCGTGGACACTTGGTGGGTCACGGTGTTGTAGCAGGTGTCGTTGGTGCCGGTGCTGTCCATGGATCCGTTGGTCCAGATGAAGGCGTCACAAGCGGTTGCATCGATGTCGCCCATCATGAAGACCTTGTGAACGGCCATGTTGTAGCAACCGTCGGTGTAGGGGGCCGCGTAGGCCTCGATGGCCTTCCAGAAGGCGTAGCCCTCAGCCTGGTACTTGGCGCCGGAATCGGCGTTGTCCATCTTGGAGGTGTACTTCAGCGTCGCTTGGGAGTAGGTGATGATGATGTTCTTCACCACGGTCTCGGCGGCAGCGTCGTAGCCAGCTTCGTCGCCGGCTTGGAGGGCGGCGAGTCCGTCGACCATGGCTTGCTCGGTGGCCTTGAAGGTGGCCGCAACCCCGTCAGCGTCAGCCGTGCCGAAGTCGCTGGCGCGCTTCTCCATGACCTTGGCAGGAGAGCAGTCGTAGTGCTCATCCGGTCCGTGGAAGAAGGCCCAGCCTTCGTCCCAGTTGTGAGGTGCACCGGTGTCGTCGTCGATGTTGCCGGCGTCAGCCTTGGCAACAGCGGAGTTGATCTCGTGGATCGTGTAGCCGACCATGCCCATGTTGACGGTCAGCTTGGCGATGCCTTGGTAGCGGACGGTGTCCGAGGTGCCGGCGAAGTCGCCGTCACCGTTGAGCGCCGACATGATGTGGGCGCCGATGGCGCCGTCCATGCCGTGGTATGCGTCGTAGTTGTGGTTCTTGCCGGAGGCGGCTGCGAATCCAGCGAGCGTGCGGAAGGAACCGTCGTCCTTCTCGGCGTTCTTGCCGTTCATGTAAATCATGGTGGCCGTGTCCCAGTCGCTTTCGCTGGCTGCGGTCTTGATGTCGCAGAGGTCCTGCATCAGCGAACGATGGTTGTCCACGTTCGAGGCGTAGGTGTACCCCGCGTCGGAGGCGTCCAAGAACTCAGGCTTGGCGTCTTCCGTTGTTTCTTCGGTCGTATCTTCCTCCGCAACGCAACCCGCGAGGGATGCCAGCAGCAAAGTCAGGGTCAAGGCAAGTGCACGAAGTGTCTTCGTCATGGTCGGGCCGACCCGCCATTTGGATATAATCTTTCGTCTACCCTAAAAATGAGAAAAGCCATCTTAGTAACTTGGTTAAGGATGGACGAAAAGCAGGATATTTCGCAATCCCTAAAAAGAGACCTCCTGTGGGCAGCCCATGTTTCGCGCCGCCCTTCCCGCCGTTCACGCCCTCTTGATGTGCCTCGTCATGGTTTCAGCAGGGCTTTCGGGATGCCTCTCCAGTTCGGTGAGCTTCCCAACCTGCGAAGACCAAGACAACTGCTTGACGATCGCCTTCGAAACCAAAGAAGAGTATCAGAACACGGATGAGAACCCCCAGGAGTTTGCAGACCGTCTCGCTGAACTTCTGGACATGGAGGTTGAGATTTACCCCGTGACCAGCGCCGCAGGCGCCATCGAAGCCCTGCGGTTCGGGCACGCTGACATCGGATTCATGGACGGCGGAGCTGCATGGCTCAGTTGGCAAACCCATGGGCTCGAAGTCCTCGCTGCGGAACAGAAGGCAGACGGTCGTCCCTTCTACAAGGCGATCGCATGGGTCCACGTGGATTCGGACATCGCTCAGGCCGATCTTGACGATGACCCTGACACCGACCCCTTCGCCCTGATGGAAGGCAAGGTGTCGTGCCACACCTCTGCCCTGGGCAGCTCCGGAATGCTGCTTCCAATGGGTTTCATGATCAGCAACGGCTACGTCGAAGTGGTCGGTGACCCTGACACGATTGATTCCTTGACCGACACGGTCCGCAACCACTTCTCCGAGGATTCGTCCATTCCCTCCAGCGGCACGCCCTATCACAAGTACATCGGTTCCCTCCGCTGCTTGGCTGAACACAGCACCGGCGATGCGACCGACTACATCTCCTTCGCCAAGGACCCGACCGTTCCCGATTACTGCGGCGAATCTCCAGAAGACTGGTGCTTCGAAGGTGACTTCGACAGCACCGCGGATTTCCACGGCGTGAACTACAGCGCGAACGGCGGCGACGGATTCGGGCGAGCGCCCAGCCATCCTGTGATGTTCAACCCAGCCTACATGGATGCGGCACAGGTGGCCGCATTGCAGGAAGCCCTCCGCACCATGAGCCTCGAAGCAGACGCCGGTGGTAGCCAATCCGATTTGGACATCCTTGATGCCGTCTTCAGCACCCCCGGATTCACCATCATCGACACCGAGTCCCACCTTGGAACGTACGGTGACGCCATCGAAGACGTTCCCGGGATTGAAGCCTACTTCAACGAGAAAGTCGCCAACTGAGTTCGAATTTTCACTGAGGGAGCCACATGCGCGCCTTTTTCCTGGCGTTGCTGGTGGCCCTTCCAGCGTTGAGCGGATGTTTGGGAGGAGCGGAAGAGGAAACAACCCCTTCTTTCGTGTGGCCAGAACCGATCGACGTCAACGAATGCGTCCTGACGCAACCCACCAACCTCACGTGTGAACAACGCCTGAACACCACCGCGGCTGTCGTGGATTACGACACCGTGGGTTCGGACGTCTTTGTGACCCTGCTCGACGGAACGATCGCTCGCTGGGACGCCAGAGGCATGCAAACCGTGGTCAACCTGACAACGTCGGTAAGCACCTGCCACAACGAGCAAGGCCTCCTCGCATTGGAGCCTTTGAGCGGTTTGGACAACACGACTGAAGTCCTCATCGTCTATGTTGAAGCGGGTCCATGCGACCCTTCGCACGTCTCCGACGTGATCCTGGGTCGTCTCAGCCTTGACGAAGGTCTTGATGCGATCCCTGAGGTGCTCCTTCGTGTTCCCCAGGTCAAGCGAAACCACAACGGGGCCGACCTTCACCAGACTTTGGACGGGACCTTTCTGATGTCCTTGGGGGACGGGGGGGGTTCAGGCGATCCAAATGGACATGGACAGAACGCGTCGAGCCTCCTTGGGACCGTGATTCACTTCGCTCTGACCAACGGCAGCGTGTCGGCGGTGGGCAACGGCTCGGAGGACCGTGACGCCTTGGTGCTTCACCATGGGCTTCGAAATCCATTCAGGATGGCCCTCGACCCGACCGGCGGTTTGTGGATTGCGGACGTTGGACAGCGGTGCTGGGAAGAGGTCAATCATCTCGCTGCATGGAACGCCCCCACCAACTTTGGCTGGAGCCAACGCGAAGGCCAGATGCCCTTCACCTCGGAAGCCTCGTGCGACACACCGCTCACAGAACCGGAGGCCGGCATGACCGACCCGGTGCTGACCTACAGCCACGATGCCGGGCGCTGTTCGATCCTCGGCGGCCCTTGGGTGGAGCCCTCCGCTTTGGTGCCGACCGGTGGTTTCCTCTACGGTGATTTCTGCTCTGGTGATGTCTGGGTGGCGCACGTTGGTCCTGAGGGCATCGTAGAGACGCACATCGCCACGACCAACTTCCTGATCGTGGGTTTGGGGGTGGCGGAGGACGGAGCCGTGCTCGTGTCCAGTTGGGCAGGCGGCGTCTACGCCGTGGCCTTGCCTTGACCCCTGTCATGCTGACGAAGCGTCAGTGCGAACGCCGCTGCCGCCACGCTGACCTGCAACGCGGCAAACAGGGCGTTGTAGGACAATGAAAACACGAGCCTCGGGTAAGCAGGCGCGAACGCGAGGGTCGCCAAGCAACCGACGATCAACAGCGCTTGGAGGGCGACGTAGGGACGCAGGTCCAGTCCTGCCCGAGCCAAGCTCCAACAGACGGCACCGATGAGCATGACCAATGGCGTGACCACCATCGCTCCAATCCACAGGTCTGCAGGGTTGTTCCTGGCCCCGACATATCCACCGTTTAGGACCACGGTTCCTGGATCGAGTTCCCTCGGGTAGGGGCACAGTCCTTCGTGGCATGTCTGCACGCCGTCCACCTGACCGAGCAAGGTCCACCACGTGGCCACCAACATCCAAGGGAGGACGGCATAGGCCACCCATTGATGGCCCGTGCTGGGTCGATGGCCGATGGCCTGCATGATGCGTGGAGCCAAGGCCAGCACCGACAAACTGCTGAGTGCAGCCCACGGCCCCCAAATCAACAGGAGGTGTGCGGTAAGGGCGGCTTCAAAGACGCCGTTTGGCAACCGTCCTGACGCCGTGTCGAGGGAGTCCCGCATCGCGGTGATGTACACCGCAAGCAAGCCGGCCAACGCCAACCAGTCCACGACGTTGCTCCGTGCCGAACGGACGCCTAGAACCAGCACGAGCAAGCCGAACATGATTCCTGATGACCTGAGCGAAAGACGCTCGTGGACGTGCATGGTCCACACGGCTGCAGTGACGGCCAACAGGACGAGGGAGAACGCAAAGCGGGCAGCGTCTCCCGTGGGGTCCAAACGGACCAGATCCAACAGCACGTTGCTCTCCAGGATCCTTCGGTGGGGCAGCAACACGCCGAAACAGGCCAACAGGCCAACGCCCAAAGCCCAACCGAGGCTCAGGTCACGCCGAACCCCACGGAAGCGTTCCCATGCCCTTCCAAAACCCCATCCCAACAAGACGGGGAGCACGAACCACACCCGCAGGCTTCCATAGGACGCGGCGAGGAGGACGAGGACCACGGCCACGGCAGGCTTCGTCTGAACCCACGACGCCAACGGCCTGTCGAGCGCCGCCCTGGAAGCGAGTAAGAGCACGCACCCCATGCATGCCACCATCAGGACTTGACTTGCGTCTGCGAAGGGAGCCATGACCACCATCAACGCGACGAGGCCAGCGCCTTCGCGACGGTCTGCTCGTTCATGGTGCTCCTCAAAGGCGGCGTCCGAGGACAGGGCCATCCGGGTCAAGGCGGCAGCAGCGACGGCTCCGAGGCCTCGAGGAACCATGGCGGACCAGCCAAGCGAGGCTTGGGCCGACAGGAGGACCGCCAGTCCAGCGCCTCCAACGAGCATGGCGAGCGCGCCACCACCATGACGGCGATGCGCCCACCGGCTTGCCAAGCCCAACAACAGCATCCACGTGAAGGCTGAAAGCGCCACGTCAGAACTTCTGTTCAAGCCTTCATCCACCTCGACCCGGGACCATTCGATGACGGATGCGTTCAGGGGTTGACCGCCGTCGTCAAAGCCGTGAAATTCTGCTCGCTCAACGGCGGCTTCCCAATTCCATGCTTCCAGCCGTTCGGCTTCCGTGGGCAAGAGAGCCAACGCTTCGAGGGGAATCCTTCCGTGCAGTTGGGCGGGGAAGGGGAGGTCCAATAGAGCAGGAAGCAAAGCAGCAAGGTCCCGCTGGTGTCCCTCACTCTTCGCCCCTTCTCGAACCCCTTCGCCGAGCAGCACCGCGGCGACTTCGCGCGTCACGGCTTCCGAAGACCCATGGCTTCCCGTGGAGGTCATGCCGTGATCCGCGGTGACGATGGCCGTCCACCCTTCGGGGAGGGCTTCCAAAACGTCGTCCACTTGGCCGTCCACGTGGCGCAATTTTTCCTGGTAGGTTTCGGTTTCAATGCCCCAGTGGTGGCCCACTTTGTCGGTTCCAGAGTAATGCAAGGCCATGACGTTGTGGCGTCCTTCTTCCATCCACGCCAGGCCCAAGCGTGTGGTCTCTGCATCACCCTCGTAGTAGTCTCCGTTGCCGCCGAAGGTGTTGACGAATTCCACGTTGGAGGAGGAATCGTAGAGGTTGCCCATGACGTAGGAACCGATCATGCCCACCGAGTGGCGCGGGTCGTCCGCCGCACTCAGCCAAGGATCCGTTCCTCCCGGATGGCTTAATCTGAAATTCCTAAAACCGTCAACAGGCGCGTTTGGGACGCCCGTCATCATCTCGCTGGTCGCCGTCGCTGAGAGGGTGATCGGGCCGGTCGTCAGCGAAAGGACCGCGCTGTCGCCCAAGCGAGCGTGAAGCTTCGGCATCAGCGCCTCGTCCAACATGACCGCTTCCCCAACGCCGTCGAGCAGGATGAGAAGCACGCCTTCGCTGATCGGTTCGTGGCTCTCCGGTGATGGAATCACCCTGTCAGGTTCCTCTGGATTGCCGTAGACGTATGGAGCAGTGTGCACCAAGAGGGGAACCATCAGCAGCGCGATGACCATGGCCAATCGACCAGGTTCGCCCACCGCATCACCTCAGTTCGTGGATTCCGACGTTCGAGCGTCGGCAGAAGCAGCGTGTTCTGGAGTCATGAAGACAGAGAGCCAACTGGCTTTTGGCACGTCATCGGACTCGGAAAGGAACGAGCGGATGCGCCTCGATGCTGCATCGATGCAAACCACGACGACGAAAATGACCATGATCAGGGCCATGACGCTGTCGTAAAGGAGGAAACCGAGGTAATATTGCAGGTAGTAACCGATGCCACCGGCACCGACGAGGCCAAGCACGGAGCCATGACGGACGTTGTACTCAAACATGAACAAGAGTTGGCTGATGAGTCCGTTCGCCGACTCGGGTACGACCACGAACAGGAAGACTTCTGCTCGGCCCATGCCCATGGCGCGTGCGGCTTCCAACGGGCCGCTTCCCAATCCTTCGAAGGATTCGAACTGCAGTTTTCCAAGGTACCCCACCGTGTAGAAGGCCATGGCCAGCACACCGGCAAGCGGTCCAAGGCCGACCACAGCGACGAACAGGATGGCCCATATGATGCTCGGCAAACTCCGCATGCCGGCCAGAATGAGACGCGAGGGCACGCCCATCCAAGCAGGAGAAAGGTTGCTTGCGGCCATCGGAGCCAACACAATGGCCCCAAGGAATCCGATCACGGTTCCAACGAAAGCCATCTTCAGGGTCTCGAGCATGCCAAGGTAGGCTTTGGAGCACAGGAATCCAAACGCTGCTTCGCACGGTGGGTAATTCCGGGCTTCGAGCACCGCCCAATCCGGCGGCCAGAGGCTTTCGGTAATCAGCCGTCGCAAGTTGGCCCATCCGCCTTCGAAACGCGACCACGAACCGTCGGCCAAATCGTTGAGCAGGACAACGGTGAACGCGAGGAAAAACAGGGTCAGCAACCCAAGGGTGACCGTGCCTCGACTCACTCTTCTTCGCCTCCGGAAACGGGCGTGAGGGTGCCGTCCTGCACTTTGAACACCCTTGTGCAATACCGCAAAGCCCGCTCAACGTCGTGCTCCACCAACACCAAGGCGGTGCGGTCCTCCTCGACCAGCCGCAGGATGGCCGTGAACACCATCTCGACGTTTTCAACGTCAAGTTCGCTCAAGAATTCATCGGCCAAAATGAGGCTAGGGCGTTGGGCCAGCGTTCGTGCGGTCGCCGTCCGACGCTGTTGACCTCCCGACAAGCGGCGCACAGGTTCACGCGTTTTATCGGTCAAGCCCATCGCCTCGATGGCCTCCCGTGTGATTTTGGCCCGCCATTGGTAGGCCTTTCTCCATCCGTTCGGAGGTGTTCTTGGCGTGGCTCGAGTGCCAAGTCCGACGTTGTGTTCCACCGAGGCGTGGCGAACCAGGCCCAAGCGCTGAGGGATGTAGCCGACTTCACCACGGTGCGCAAAGTTGGCGTCAAGCTGCCCGCCCATCGGCGGGACCAATCCAGCAAAGGTCCGCAACAAGGTGGTCTTGCCAATTCCGGAGGCTCCGATGATGCCGATGATTTCACCCGGTTTGACGGTCAAATCGATGCCCGAGACAAGAGGTGTGCCGTACCCGACGGTCAAGTCGCGGACGGAGAGCACCGCCTTCCCCTTCACGTTCATTCGTTTTTCGTCACCCCTAAAACCCCTTCCTCCGCGGCCACAGAGGCCCGGTGGTCACCGTCGTTGACGCGCGGCCTCGACGCAGGCACAGGCCACCGCCACTTGCAGGTTGTAGGACGGTACGAAGCCATGCATTGGGAGCCGGACGACCACATCTGCTGCGTCCAAGGCCGTTTGACTGACGCCGTCCGACTCTGCACCGACGATCATCAGGACGTCACCGGTCAGATCGACCTCCTGAAGGTCGTGGTCGCCGACGTCCTCGATGACCATGATGCGAAATCCGGCCTGCTGCGCTGCGGCAACGGTCGCTTCGATGTTGGATTGAAGCACTGGGATGAAGCGTGTGGCCTGCATGCTGCTGTGCCTGATGTCTTTCCACATTCGACCGGTGATGGCCTCGTCCATGGCCAAAACCACTCCAGTCGCACCGGCCACTTCGGCCGTGCGTACCGAGAAGCCGATGTTTCCAGCGTAGGCCACACCGTCCAAGCACAACACGGTCCCTCCACGGGCGAGCATGCTGTGGAGGTCTTCTGCCGATGGTTCTCGTCCAATCAAGGTCAAGACCTCGGGCAGCGAACCGCTCCCGGGGTGAGCCATGCGCCAAAGATCCCGCTGCGTGACCTCGTGCACCGGAACCCCTTGCCTTCGCGCAATGCTGAGCAAGACCTCCACATCAGGGGAGCGTT
>MDSV01209129.1_pt1 | contig 29372 bp, 23 predicted proteins | sample 810851 | NCBI WGS metagenome assembly MDSV01 (sample SAMN05326640, study PRJNA326480) | marine metagenome | isolation source: seawater | place: Atlantic Ocean: North East | collected 2012 | reverse complement strand
GTAGAAAATACTATATTAAATCTTGATATTAATATATTTATAATAATTGGTTTTTTATTATGTATTACTAATGGATTGCTGAATATAACAACTCTGTATTTTAACTCGCGAAAAGAATATAAAAGTATTTCCTCTCAGATCATTGCAGGAAGCGTTTCAAATTCTACACTAAATATACTTTTAGGTCTTATTAACCCGATTACTTATAGCTTAGCATTTAGTTTGATTACTTCAAAGTGTATTTCTTTAATATATATATTTAGAAAAATAAAGAACCTATTTAATTTTAAATTTCAGAAAAGAAAATTCCTTTACGTATTTAAGAAATATAATGATATGGCAAAGTACTCCACACCTGAATCTTTGTTTGGTGGAATTGGTGTTCAGATGAATATTTTTATAATTGGCATTTACGACATAAAATATGCCGGCATGTACTTTCTTATAAATCGAGTATTAGGCATGCCGATAAGCATTATCTCAGGTTCATTCTCAAGAGTCTTTTTCGAGAAGTTTACTAAGATAGAGCATGAAGGAAGATCGGGTCTGCTTATTAAATGCTGGTCATCACTAGCGCTTCTCGCAAGTCCCGTTTTATTAGTAATGTTGATTGATAATAATTTCTGGATGTTCCTTTTGGGGGATAATTGGACTAATTTAAGCGAACTACTAGTAATCATGCTTCCATTCTACTATCTTAACTTTATTTGTGCATCAACTAGTACATCACATTTAACATTAAGACTTCAGCATATTGCGCTCATATTTACAATTATTTCTGTTCTTACAAAAACAGTTATATTTTATTATGGATTCAGTAATGATACTAATCTTTTAACTGTTCTTAAGATGGTCGTTTTATATGATATAGTACAAGTTATAGCAATGAATGCAATAGCTTATCGAAAAACGGTAATATGATAGTTGATATAATCATAATAGTGGCAACATGTTACTATATCGTAGTTAAAAGAAAAAATTATATTCCATTTGCAAAGGACTTATTGTTATTTGGGTTTATCTTTTATATATATATAGGCACGATCTTAATGTATTATGATCAATACTATGACGTAGATCATAACTTTGTTAAACTCATGACGCTAGTAAGAGTTTGCTTCTTTTCCATATTATTATCATACTTTTTAACTTCTCTCTTTAGAAGAAACGATCTATGTGAAAGCATTGCAAGTTCACGCAACATAGGTTTCCCCCAACTTGCTATGACGATTTTGTCCATAGCAGTTGTCGGTGTTTCTGTTGTCTACCCCTTCGTAATTCCTGAATTACCTTTGCTAATTTCCCTTTTTGATCCTTCGTCGCTTATGCTTTCCAGGCAGGAAGCGACGTCATCTTTCCCTTATTACGGTTTTTTTAGTAATTTCCTGAATTACTTCTTACCTCTGGTTTGGCTTACGCTCCAATTCCAACGAAATAGGTTATACGTACCACTTGCCTTTCTGAACCTTCTGCTACTTCTCATAACCGGCCAAAAAGCCCCGGTCATTTATATTTTTCTACTTTGGTTTCTAGCTTATACCTACACTAGTAATTCTTTGAAATTCAAGCGAATGCTTTTTTATGGAATTACTATAATTTTGTTTCTAATTACGATCGTTTATCTCCAGAATAAGCATCTCTTCGACCAACTGTCTTTTGAAACCATCTACCTTTCCGTAAATGGCTTATTCCATAGAATCTTTTATGGTGGAGTAATACCACTTCTTCAGTACATAGAGTACTTTCCTTCTATCCATCCGCATTACTTCCTCGATGCACCGGAAACCCCACCTTCAGTACTTGTACATGCCTATAATTATCCTGATAATGGCCTTGGAAGCGTTAATACCGTGTCGGCTGCGAATATGTATGCTTCGCTTGGTAGTTTGTTCTTTGCAGGAATAGCTTTTTTCACTCTTACCCTGCTTATATTTTCTATCGATCTTTTTATATTCAATAAATTAAAGTCACCACTTGATTTGGCTTGTTACACCTTGTTTTGCTTAACAACTTTTAAAATTGTACTTTCTGATTGGTATAGTGTTTTACCAATATACTTCACGCTTGTTCTTTCGTTCTATGGTTTCTTTTATGCAATACAAGGAATTTTGAATGGTATTCACACCACCAGATTTACATTTAAAAGCCCAAATTTATATTTTTCAATACTTTGTTTACTAATCATGTTATATTTCATGCAGGGTCAGTTTAGGAGTCTTTTAAATGCCTGATATTGTTGTAGTTACGCTGGGAAATATTGATAACGATAATCGAGTTAAAAAAATTATCGATTTTTTTTCAATTCTAACTACGAAATCCACGCATTCTATATCTATCAACAGTCAGAAAGTTCCGAATTGTGTGAATATCAAAGTAGACCATAGAAATCAGAGATACTTCGGAATACCTGGCAGTAATCTTTTGATAATATATCTTAAATTTATTTTCAAATTATTAAAACTAAGAACAAATACGTATTTTCATTGTAATGACCTCATTGCTCTACCGATTTGTGTTTTTATTAAGACTATTGGTAGTAATTCTAAAATTGTATATGATTGTCACGAATATGAAACAGAAGTCCATGGTCTAACTAAAAGTAAGAAAATTCTCTTAGGCTTGCTTGAACGTTTTCTGATAAGATACGTAGATTCTGTCATCACTGTCAGCAATTCCATAGCTTTGGAATATGCTCGTCTTTATAAGATTTCTCCTCCTCACGTCATTTTAAATTGTCCCAAGTATATCAAACCCACAAAAAACGATTTATTCCGGGATATTTTCAATATTAAGAAAAGCCAAACTGTTTTCCTATATCAAGGTGCACTAGCACACGGTCGTGGCATAGAAATTCTGATTAATACATTTAGCACTATGTCGCCTGGAAATGTTTTGATAATAATGGGGAACGGAGTGTTGGAAAAATCAATCAAGGCAAAGAGCCAAACCATTCCAAATATTTTCTATCATACTTCTGTTTCCACTGCCTCGCTCCTTGATTACACAGCCTCTGCAGACTATGGTATTTCTTTTATCGAGGATTCGTGTTTAAGTAACCGCTATTGTCTGCCCAACAAGTTGTTTGAATACATAATGGCTGGGTTGCCAGTTGTAACATCGAATCTTCCCGAAATGAAGCATGTTGTGAACTCTCATAACGTGGGAGTCGTTTCTGATGACAATACCGCGACAGGATTTAAAGAGGCAATCAGCCGTGTGAAGCTTCTAAATTACAGTAAGCTTAAATCAAACATTTCTAATGCTCGGCAGCAATTTTGCTGGGAAAAACAGACTCTAATTTTAAAAAAAATATATAATTTATAATGTGTGGTATAAGTATAATAATAAGAAAAAAAGACCGTGATGGCATAGAAGAGGATATTAAGTCAATGAATGATTTGATTTCTCACCGAGGGCCAGATGACGAAGGATATTATTTTTCAGATAAAATAGCTTTTGGCCACAGGAGATTATCCATTTTAGATCTAAGCTCAGCCGGACAACAGCCCATGCACTATCTGGATAAATATGTCATAACCTATAATGGTGAAATATATAATTATTTAGAAATAAGAGACATTTTAGAAGAAAATGGATATTCTTTTGATTCGCAAACTGATACAGAAGTCATTCTTGCAGCTTACGACTTCTGGGGTGAAAAGTGCTTAAGTCATTTCAATGGAATGTGGGCGTTTGCAATACATGACATTGTTGAAAATACAGTTTTTTGTAGTAGGGATCGATTCGGGGTTAAACCCCTATACTATTTAAATACTTCTGAATATATAATAATTGGTTCTGAGATTAGGCAATTACTATACTTTGTAGAAACTCCTAAAGTTAATGAGAAAATCCTCATAGATTATGTCCTTTATAACTTAGAAGAACATACCAACGAAACTTTTTTTGATTCAATATACAAACTAGAACCGTCCCATAATCTCAAAATTAACTGTTTAACCAATGAATTTGAAATAAAAAATTATTTCGAACTCAAAACTTCTTCTGTTACGACTATCGAAAAAGAACAGGACGTTCTAAATTTCATTGAAAAGAAAATAAACACATCGGTGAAAATTAGATTGCGATCAGATGTGCAAGTAGGAACTTGCTTGAGTGGAGGACTTGATAGCTCTTCTATCGCCTCGATTGCGAAGAAGCATTACAATGGAAAGTCTCGGTTTATCGCCATTCACGCAAAGTCGATTGAGAATAAAACTGATGAGAGTTATTTCGCTCAATCGGTAGCAAGGCACTTAGATCTCGACCTGAAGGTAATTGAACCGGATTTGGACGAAATTACAAAGGCCTTCGAGGAGGTTATCATAGCCCAGGAAGAACCATTTGGAGGACCTTCCGTAATCATGCAATATTTCGTTATGCAAAAGGCAAAAAATATTAATTGCAAAGTATTGCTAGATGGGCAGGGGGGTGACGAAACCCTTTTTGGGTATGAGAGGTATTATACGTATTACTTATCGTCACTTCTTAGAGGTGGTAGAATCTTTTCATATTTTTATCATTTATTTACCATAGATCTTTTTAAAATAAAAAGAACGAGACTGTTTAGGGATTCATTAATACTCCCGGTAAGGAATAAACTATCTAAAGTAGAATCATTCTTTAGAAAAAATAAATACAAGATAAAAAGTAAGTTCAGCAGACGAAGGTTGGACCAGTTTTTCAAGTTTACGTCCTTTAAGGAATACCAAAAAAGAGAAGTCGTTAAAACATGTCTGCCGCATTTACTTAGATATGAGGATAAAAATTCTATGTGGCATTCAATAGAGACGAGATTGCCTTTTGTTGATTATGACTATTTGCAAAGTGCACTCTTGGTTCCAGATAAAATGAAATTCAAAAAGGGGTTCCTTAAGTATATTTTGCGGAAGATAGTTTCGAGTTGTCTACCGGAAGAAATCGTTTGGAGAAAAAATAAATATGGATTTGAAGCACCTGCAGACTTATTAATCAAAAAAAATAAATCAATGATGATTAGTAAAATAGATGAGTCATTAATTATAAAGTCAGTATTTGACTTAAACATTGACAGTAGAACTGATAACAAAACCTTATGGAAACTTTATAATATATCTGTTTGGGAAACAGCATTTAAAGTAGCAGTTTGATGTTAGTAAACTTAGTACTTAATAATTTCATTAACGATAGTAGGGTTCAAAAAACTTCATTATTCTATAAGAAAAAATACGGAACTGTACTAGTAGTCGCTCTACATGATGGAAAATTACCCGTCAAAGATTCAGTAAATGGATTAGATGTTTACCGTATTAAGATTACTAGTAAAAAACTTTTTAAAATAAGAATTTTACAGGTCTTTAAGTTCGTTGAATTTACTTTTCGTTTTATAATAAAGTTCAGAAATACAAAAATCCTAGTTTGTAATGACCTTAATGCCCTCTTGGTGGGAGCAATATATAAATTGTTTTATCCCAATGTCATTATTTTTTACGATTCTCATGAATTCGCAATAAATGATGTGCCTAATCAAAAATGGTATTCTATTAAAGTCAGGACTTTGCTGGAAGGGTCAATCATAAATTGCGCGAGTGAAGTATTTACAGTAAGTGACTCGATAGCCGCTCTTTATGTAAAGCTTTATGGAATAAAAAAGCCAAGTGTGATTCTTAACTGTCCGGTATATAGAGAAATAAAGAAAACTAATAAATTTCGTGAGATTTTTCCAATTCAACAACACCAAAAAATATTTCTCTATCAAGGCATGTTGATTCCAGGTAGGGGTTTAGAGTTTCTTGTTGAAAATTTTATCTCCAAAAAAGATTCAGATGTTTTGATAATAATGGGAGATGGTATTCTTTCTGAATATTTTAAAGATATTATTAATCCCCATTCTAATATCCACTATCATAGTGCAGTTCCTCAGTCATCACTCCTATCTTATACTTCATCTGCAGACTTTGGTATATGCTTTATTGAAGATCTATGTATGAGTTATCGATATTGTCTTCCAAACAAAATATTTGAATATATAATGGCTGGGATCCCTGTTTTGTCCTCTAATCTCCCTGAAATAAAACAACTTGTAGCCAAAAATAAAATTGGCTGTGTCGTCGGCTCACAGACAGTAGAATCCTTCAACGCGAGTGTCTCTCAAATAAAAGCGTTAAATCATTCTAAATTTAACAAAAGTATTCTTGCAATACGTAATCAATATAATTGGGAGAAACAGGAAGAAAAACTTGATGAGATCCTCCAAAAATACATCTAGGGTAGTTCAGATAACTTCCGTTCATAATCGTTATGATACTCGTATCTTCCATAAAATATCTTCATCTCTGGCAAATAATGGTTATGATTTGCATATAATAGTTGCTGATGGCCTTGGGAGTTCAAATGAAAATAATATTAAATTCATAGACGTAGGCCTCCCCCAAAATAGGATATTTCGAATATTTATTACTTCTTTTAGGATTCTAGGTAAGGCGACTAGTTTAAAAGCATCCATTTATCATTTTCACGATCCTGAGTTATTGTTTGTCGGCATCTTTCTGCGATTACTTGGAAAAAAGGTTGTTTATGATATCCATGAGGATACCAAGAATCAGATATTGTTAAAACCCTATCTTCATCCAGTTACTTCTTATTTTATCTCAAAACTCTTTGCTATAGTAGAAGCAACTTCTATTAAACTATTTTCCGGTATCGTTACCGCTACTGATAAAATTTACACAAATCATTCTTCACATAATAAGATTTCAGTTTGTGTAAAAAACTATCCCATAATTGAAAAGTTAGATGATTTTGACTCTGAAACTTCATCTTCTGATATTGTATATGTCGGAGGTTTGTCACCTGAAAGGGGCACCTATGAGTTACTCGAATCATTGTCTTTCTTGCACGATGATATAAAACTCAATATTTGCGGTAAATTTTTTGACTCCGATTTTGAATCAAAAATTAAAAGTCACCCCAATTGGAAAAGAGTCAATTTTCACGGTTTTGTTAGTAAAGATAAGGTACTTGATATCATTTCTTCAAGTTTTTTAGGAGTCGTTAATCTTCATCCAACCCCGACTTATTCAGTTTCCCTTCCAGTTAAGCTTTTTGAATATATGAATTTAGGTTTACCAGTCGTCTGTTCCAATTTCCCATTATGGAAAAACCTTTTTTCGGATTTGAATTTCTCGATTTTCATTAATCCATCTGAGCCTGAAGATATTGCGAGAGCCGTGAACATGCTCTACAAGGACATCAATTTAAGGAAAAAACACAGTAGAAATTCTCGAAAAGCTATCGTAGATTTATTCAATTGGGACGTTGAGCAGGATAAATTACTCAATTTCTACCAAAGCATCCTAGTGTGCCGATGAAAGTCGCATGGCTATTTAATCATTATGCGCTTCCTCCCGGTGAACCCGGGGGTAATCGTCACTATTATTTAGCCAGAAATTTACTAAACCATAATTGGAAGACATATATCATAGCTTCTGACGTTAATTATTTAACTCATAAAAAAATACTTAAGTGCAAGCATGACTTTTTTAAACAAATTATAGATCGAATCACTTTTATTTGGGTAAAAGTTCCTATCTCTAAAGGTAACGGAATTATGCGAATCCTAAGTATGATATTTTACACTTTAAAAGTATTGAGCCCATCTTGTACAAGAAAGTTGCCCTTTCCCAATCTTATAGTCGGGTCCAGCGTACATCCATTTGCAGCCCTGTCGGCTTGCATTATAGCAAATCGACTCAATGTTCCTTTCATTTTTGAAGTAAGAGACCTTTGGCCCGAAACTCTTGTTGCGTACAAGAAAATCAAGCAAAATGGTATTATCTGTTCTTTACTGAGAATTCTTGAAAAACATTTATATACTAATGCTTCCAAAATTATTGTTACATTACCCAATGCTAGTGAATATATTACGAGTTTAGGTATTAATAAAAATAAGATAGCATGGGTTTCTAATGGAGTTGAGATTGATCTCTATAAATACGTTACATTGAAGGAGGATAATCCAAATATATTCACACTCGTATACTTAGGTTCCCACGGTCAATCCAATGATCTTGATATACTACTAGACGCGATGAGGATAATTCAAAAAAATAAAATCTCAAAAAAGAGAATATGTTTAAAATTAATAGGAGATGGACCTCTCAAGGAGAGTTTAATCAATAAAGTTAAATCTAAAAAGATTTCCGATGTGAGTTTTCATACACCCGTTCAAAAAAATGATATCCCAAAGGTAACTTCCTGTGCAGATGCATTCGTCATTTTAGTTCCCAGATTGCCGGAATTGTACAAGTACGGCATTAGCATGAATAAAATATTTGATTATCTTGCATGCAAAAGACCTACTTTGATTGCTACTGATTACTATCCTAATCCAATTTCTGAAAGTGGGGCGGGATATAGTGTATGCTCCGGCGATCCTGCTTCGCTAGCAAATGCAATTAACAGATTAGCTTTGTTGAGTAATAAAGAAAGGAATCAAATGGCAATTGATGGATTCGAGTATTTGAAACAAAATCATTGCTTTAATTTTCTTTCACGCAAATTGGCTTCTGTTTTTGACAATTGTATTTTAAGCAAGTGAGTACTTCATATTCTAAAACCGTTTCATTTGTAAGGAGTATATACGGGAGTAATTTCGTCCCCTTGCACAGACCATTGTTCGCGGGGAATGAGAAGCGTTACTTAGAAGAATGTATAGATTCCAATTTCGTTTCTTCAGTTGGGGAAAAGGTCTCGGAATTCGAAAGCCAAGTCGCAAAATTCACGAATGCGAGATTTGCAATAGCTACTGTCACCGGGACTTCTGCGTTGCAAGTTTCTCTCGTTCTTGCAGGAGTCGAAAAATCGGATGAGGTGATTACTCAGGCATTAACTTTTGTCGCCACATGCAATGCAATTTCTTACTGCAATGCATCTCCAGTCTTTGTTGATGTTGACAGAGATACTATGGGAATGAGTCCTGCATCTTTGGAGCGCTTCTTGGGCGAATTTTGTGAAGTTCGAAATGGTGTTACATACAACAAAAAAACTGGTAACAAAATTAAAGCCTGTGTTCCCATGCACACATTCGGACTTCCTTGTAGGATTAATGAGATCCTGAAAATTTGCAAGGTCTGGAATATTCCTTTGATAGAAGACGCCGCTGAATCTCTTGGTTCTTTCTGCGGAGATCAACATACTGGAACTTTTGGATTTTCGAGTGCCTTAAGTTTCAATGGAAACAAGATAATTACAACTGGAGGAGGGGGTATGATTCTCACAGATGATGAGAATGTAGCAAAGAGAGCAAAGCACATAACTACAACTGCTAAGGTTCCGCATGCTTATGAGTATTCTCATGACGAAATAGGTTTCAATTTTCGTCTTACTAATTTAAGCGCTGCCCTTGGATGCGCTCAAATGGAACTTCTCCCACGCATGCTTGAAATTAAGGAACGAGTTGCGAATCAATATTATGAGTTTTTCAACTCCATCAACTGGCAATTTGTTCTTCCACTGAAAAATTGTCGAAGCAATAACTGGCTAAACGCAATTATTCTTGGAAACAAAAATGAGAGAAATGAATTTTTGGAATATACGAATAAAAACGATGTAATGACCCGTCCGATCTGGCGATTAATGTCAGATCTGGAAATGTACAGGAATTGTCAAAATGATGGATTGGTTAACTCCAAATGGCTTGTTGACCGAGTGGTTAATGTACCCTCGAGTGTTCCGGAGGCATTTGAAAACTTTTCGAATGAGTAAGTTGGAAAAAAGTAAAAGATGTAGGGCATCTGATTACCGGAAGGTTGCTCGGGTTCATTCATCCTGCATCGACCTCGGATTCTTGCCCACCCTCGGTCTGCGCTTTTTAGCCCTGCTTTATGAGGCAATCGATGCAGATGAGAATAGTGTTTTGATATTGGAAAAAAATAACGACGAGGTGATTGGCTTTGTTGCAGGAGGCAGAAGCATGAAATCGATTTATCGAAAAATGTTGATTCGCCTGCCTAGGCTTTTAGTTGCCCTTCTTCCTTCTGTCCTCAACCCTAGAAAACTGAAAAAGATAATCGAGTTGCTTTGCTTGGGAAAGAAACAAAAACCAATACCGTCCTGCCCGCAAGCCGAGTTGTTTAGTATCGCCGTGATCGATTCAGCGAGGGGTGGTGGGGTGGCTCAAAAATTATATGATGCCCTGGGGCAACGATTCTTTGAGGAAGGGGAATCGGGATTCTGCATGGTTGTCGGTGAAACCCTCAGCCCTGCCCATCGCTTTTACAAAAAAATGGGAGCGGTTCCCTTGGCTCAAGTAAGCGTTCACAAAGGTCACTCATCTACTTTGTATCGACAGGATTTACCTATCTCTTAACTTTGCGATAATGAATATCCTTAATTTAATCGGGCGGAATGACCCGCTTTTTGAAAACGATTTAAATGATCAAAGGGATAAACTCCGGACCTTAGTCGAAGGCTCTCGGTTTTTAGTCATTGGGGGTGCGGGATCAATCGGCCAAGCCGTCACTCGGGAAATCTTTAAACGCCAACCGAAGTTATTGCATGTTGTTGATATTAGTGAAAACAACTTAGTCGAATTGGTCAGAGACTTTCGGAGTTCCTTGGGGTACATCAAAGGTGATTTCAAAACCTTTGCAATTGATTGCGGAAGTTCTCAGTTCGAGAACCTCGTCGCTGCAGAGGGTCCCTACGATTATGTTTTCAACTTGTCAGCGCTCAAGCACGTTAGGAGTGAAAAAGATCCATACACATTGCTGCGAATGATCGACGTTAACATATTTAATACATTAAAAACCTTGCGGTTGGCATCTCTTAAGGGACTCAGAAACTATTTTTGTGTTTCCACCGATAAAGCTGCGAACCCTGTTAATATGATGGGAGCTAGCAAGCGAATTATGGAAATGTTCCTAATGCGTGAAAGCTTGAAGGGAAATATCTCGACGGCTCGATTCGCAAACGTAGCTTTTTCTGATGGGTCCCTTCTCCATGGCTTCAATCAGCGATTGGCAAAGAATCAACCAATATCGGCGCCTAAAGACGTTAAGCGTTACTTTGTTACCCCACAAGAATCCGGAGAACTTTGTTTGCTTTCCGGTTTACTTGGAGAAAATCGTGATACCTTTTTTCCTAAATTAAGCGAAAGTCTGCATCTCATAACCTTTTCGGAGATTGCGAGGAGGTATTTGCTGCGCTTTGGCTATGAACCTTATGAATGTGAGAATGAAGATGAAGCTCGAAGCAGGTGTTCCGAATTGATTACCAATAAGAAGTGGCCTTGTTTTTTCTTCAATAGCGATACGACTGGGGAAAAAGATTTCGAAGAATTTTTCACCGCCGATGAGGACCTGGACATGAATAGATTCTCATCCATCGGCGTAATTAAGAATGACTCCATATTTGACCACGAAAAATTGGAGTATTTCCAATCCCGGATTGATGAGATTAAGAAAGCAAATCTTTTGGATCGAGACGATTTTCTTGAATTATTTCATGAAATAATTCCTGATTTTGGTCATAAGGAAACGGGCAAATTTCTCGATCAAAGGATGTAGGCTTTGCAGCGGTTTCTTGATATATTACTCTCTGGGTTGGCAATAATTGTCCTCACCCCATTCTTGTTGCCAATTATAATAATGTTGAAATCCACAGGAGAAGGGGAAGTGTTTTTTGTACAAAAACGGGTTGGTCTTCATGGAAAGCTTTTTGATCTCTTGAAATTTGCCACGATGCTTAAGGATAGTCCAAATATCGGTACTGGTTCCGTTACTTTGAAAAACGATCCCAGAGTGTTGCCAATGGGGAAATTTCTTAGAAAAACTAAAATTAATGAATTGCCACAACTGCTCAATATTTTCTTAGGTGATATGAGTATTGTTGGACCCCGCCCTCAAACGCAAAGATGCTTTGCCTCTTTTCCCCTCGAATGTCAAAAGAAGATTATCGAAGTTCGCCCTGGTTTATCGGGCTTTGGTTCTATAGTCTTTCGAAATGAAGAAGACTTGTTATCCGAAAATGCAGAATCAGTAAACTTTTATGACCAAGTTATTGCTCCTTACAAAGGCGAGGTTGAATCTTGGCATATTGACCATTCAACTGTTCTTGTTTACATTAAGGTTATCATTTTGACAGTTTGGATTGTTTTGCTTCCGAATAAAAATCTGATCTGGTCATTTTTCCCCGACTTACCAACCCCACCTGATGAACTTAAGAAATTCTTGCATTAGGAAAGGACTAATTTTGATCATTTGTCCAAAGGTTGAGATCGAGCTCAAAATTTACCAATTATGGGTTTTGTCGATTTTCGAAATTTATAGAAATAATACTTCTAAGTAATTTTTCTATCCCTTTTAAGCTCATTTCGTTGCAACAATGTTAAAGTTGACGAATTTTTAAATTTTTTTAACAATATCCTGCTTAAGTGACTTTGTCTATATACAGTCTATTTGTCCTTGGAGCTATTTTGACTTGTGTTTTAACTCCTCTGATAAGACTTTTTTCCCTACATAAAGGGTTTGTGGATTGTCCGCAACGTGCCCGTAAGGTTCACCAGCATGCTATCCCTCGTCTGGGGGGAGCTGCGATCTTGGTCTCCTACCTCATAGTTCTTCTAATTGGTGGTTTTAGCGACCCTGCTCTTTACAGCGCATTGTGGGGAGAGCATCCGGTCGGAGGAATCATCATCTTAGGCTCATTGGCGATTTTCGGGATCGGTGTTCTTGACGACTTGAGCCGTTTGTCTCCCCGTGTAAAGCTTTTTGGCGAATTTCTTACCGTGGGCATGGTCGTTTGGTTTGCGGATTTGTCTTTTTCGACAGTTGAGGTGAGAGGTATTGGTTCCCTGGTTTTTCCGGAGTGGGTCGGCTTTGGCCTAGCTTGCTTGTGGATTACAGGTATGGCCAATGCGGTGAACCTAATCGACGGGTTAGACGGTCTTGCTTCCGGAATTACCTTGTTTGGTCTGATTGCTGTTTCAGTTGTTGGATTTTTGCTGCAGATACCACATATTACTTGGCTCTCCACTTTGCTCATCGGTTGCTTGCTTGGTTTTCTAGTCTATAACAGTAGACCGGCTTCCATTTTCCTTGGCGACTGCGGGAGCCTTACCTTAGGTTATCTAGCTGGTTGCTTATGTCTCATGGGTAGCGCAAGTGGAGTGAATTCGATCAATGCCATTTTTCCAATTCTGGCTTTCGCCATACCGGTAACGGATTGTATCTTTGCGATTTTTCGCCGGACTTTGCGTGGACGTTCACCGTTTTCTCCAGATATGGAGCACTTTCATCATCGGCTTATGGCAAAGGGGCTTTCTCACGGAAAAGCAGTTCTTGCAATGTGGGCTGCTGCCTTTACTTGTAGTTTCGTTGCCGTTGCAGCGGCCTTGGGGAAAGGCGATCAGCTTACCGCCTTATTCGTATTTTTCGGTTTTGGAGGATTTATTCTACTTCGCTATCTCGGATACTTCAGGTTTGAGTTTTTCGGGCAGGGTTTCTCTTCCCTCCTCCAAGATAGAAAAAGTACGCGAACCGCCGAGCAAGCGGTAAAGGATGCAGAGGATATGCTTGGACAGATGGACTCGATAGAAGGTATTTCTGAGGTCTTTGGCAAAGTGGCCGAAGGGATGCAGTTTCAGGAAGCCTCAATAGCCTTTTTTGAGGAAGTGCATGGAAGGCTAGGAATAAAAGGGGACCCGAGCACTTCGACCGCTCGTAGGAGCATCAGTTGGAAGGATCCTGAACAAAGTGGTTTCTATCCCCGGGATAAGGAGTTTGTTACTGAGTTTGGAATTAACGGAAGAAATTTTTCATACGGCTCAATCCGCTACACCTATTTGGATGGAAGGAGCAGTTTGGATGTTCAGGAAGAAATTCTGCTTGAGCGCATTCACGATGCCCTTGCATCCCTGGCGGCCCGGGTGCGCAAGAGAACTGAGGAAATAACTAGCGATTAGTTCGGTGGGATTTATTCCTCATCTTTTTTCTTTCAAAATGAAATCGTTGAACAGCTTGTGAGCTTGGCCAATACCACCTGTCTTGTAATCGGAGGAGCCGGCTTCATCGGAAGCCATGTCGTTTCCGTACTTCTGGAAGAAGGGGTGGGAAAGGTAAGAGTTTATGACAATCTCGCTCGGGGTGATATTGAATACCTGACATCATCATTAAAGGATGACAGGTGTAGTTTTTACCAAAATGGAGGCGATGTTCGTGACGTTGATTTGCTTAACGATGCCATGCAGGGTGTCGATTGCGTCATCCACTTAGCTGCAATGTGGCTGCTCCATTGCAAGGACTTTCCCCGAACGGCATTCCACGTTAATATAGAAGGAACTTTCAACGTGCTTGAAGCTTGTGTGAATAACAAGGTCAAACGGTTGGTCTATTCTTCCTCCGCTTCCGTTTACGGAGATGCTTCCGAGGTTCCCATGACGGAAAGTCACCCTTTTAACAATCGCAACTTTTACGGATCAACCAAAATTGCAGGGGAAGCAATGTGCCGGGCGTTTTATGATCGTTACGGATTGGATTACGTAGGCTTGCGATATATGAACGTTTATGGACCGCACCAGGACCAAACCGCTGCCTATACTGGGGTTATACCGATCATGCTTAACAAGATCGATGCCAACGAAGCCCCGATCATTAATGGGGATGGATCGCAGGCATATGACTTCATCGACGTGAGGGATGTTGCTCGATGCAACCTCTTGGCTCTGAAATCAGAGGCAACGGATGAATTTTACAATGTGGGTACGGGTGTGCAGACGAGTATTCGCCAATTGTGTGATACGATTTTGGACCTTAAGGAATCGGACTTGGAAGTAACTTACAAGCCATACTCAGAAGACGATGCCCGCAGGATGGTCCAGAACCGAATAGGATGTCCTGAGAAAGCGAAGAGAGAATTGGATTTCGAGTACGAGATCGAACTTAAACAGGGCCTTCAGGACTTGATTGCTTGGCGAGAAGCCAATACGTGAAAATACCTATAGCTCGAACAAGTCTCACTTTGCAGGAAAGGCAAAGTGTGCTTGGACCTTTGGAATCCGGGTGGTTGGTCCAAGGTCCGAAAGTTCGAGAGTTTGAGCAAAAGTGGTCTAGCTTTACCGGAGCGACGCATTCAATTGCAGTTACCTCCTGTACCAGTGCCCTTCACCTCTCCCTTGCCGCCTTAGGCTTTGGCCCGGCGGACGAGGCTATTGTTCCTGCTTTCACTTGGATCTCCACTGCCAACGTAGTCGAGCATCTTGGAGGAAAGGTCGTCTTTTGCGATATCAATTTAGAAACCTTTAATCTCGATGTCGATCAAATCGAATCAAAGATTACAGAGCGGACCAAAGCGATTCTCCCTGTCCATTTATTCGGACTTTCGGCGGACATGGATCCCATCGTTGAGCTGGCAAGAAAGCATAACCTGGGCATAGTGGAAGATGCTGCTTGCGGGTTCGGTTCAAAATACAAAGGCTCGCACGTAGGGACAATCGGTGACACGGGTTGTTTCAGCTTTCATCCGCGCAAGGCAATTACAACGGGAGAAGGCGGGATGGTCACCACCAACAACCCTGACTTGGCGCAAAGAATCACTAGATTGAGAGACCATGGAGCCGAGATTTCGGATTTGCAACGACACCTAGGACCCCGTCCGTATTTGCTAGCGGATCATCCGGATGCTGGTTACAACCAGCGTATGACCGATTTGCAGGGCGCTCTCGGTGCCGCTCAAATGGAGCGAGCTCTAGAGATAGTGGACGAGCGTCGAACTTTGGCTAGGCGCTATGACGAAGCCTTTGATTCTCTTACCTGGCTTGGAACCCCTTTCGTCGAAGATGGATATGAACATGGCTACCAAAGTTATCCATGCCTCTTTGAACCCGAGGAAATTAGCCAGAGATCAATTTCAAGAATCCATGAGCTGCGTAATTCATTGATGGATCAGCTTCAAGCGGACGGGGTTTCAACTCGTCCTGCCACTCATGCCGTTCATATGTTGAGCTATTATAAAGAAAAATATCAGATCGAACCACAGGATTTTCCGAATGCCCGAGCGGCTGATCAATGCAGTATCTCTTTGCCTCTTTTTCATGGGATGAAGAAATGTGAACAAGATTTCGTGGTCGAAAAGGTTTTTGAGACTGAATTCTGATGTGCGGAATTGCTGGACAAATTAATTTTGATGGAGAACCTGTTTCTCCTGGCATCCTGAAAAGAATGACCGATGCGATTTCACACCGCGGTCCTGATGGAGAGGGGCATTGGATTGAGGGAAGCATTGGTTTCGGGCATCGCCGATTGTCGATCATCGATCTTTCCCCTGCAGGTCAACAACCGATGACTTCCTCCGATGACAGGTATGTACTGACCTACAATGGAGAGATTTACAATTTTAGGGAGTTGCGGATGGAACTGGAGAGAAAAGGATATCGGTTCCGCTCCCAAACGGACTCAGAGGTCGTATTGTATTGCTTGGCAGAGTGGGGCAGTGATGGGCTGCTCAAGTTCAATGGCATGTTTGCCTTGGCTTTTTGGGATAGGAAGGAAGAGCGCTTATTGCTTGCTCGTGACCGTTATGGAATCAAGCCATTGTATTATTTTGTTGATGGCAAAAGCTTGATTTTTTGTTCCGAGCAAAAATCGATTCTCGAACAACCTTCATTTGACAAAAAGATCAACAAGGAAGCTTTGCTCGAGTATTTTACCTTCCAAAACATTTTTACTGACCAGACCTTGTTGCAAGGAGTGAGACTTTTGCCTGCAGGGCATTTTGCCACTCTGGAATTTAGAGAGGGCCAAAAAAAGCTCAAGCAAACCAGATATTGGGATTATCACTTTAGGGAACCTGAAAGATCAGTTAAAAAAGATGAATATCTCGAAGAGCTTGATCGTTTGTTCAAGCAGGCTGTGAATCGCCAGCTGGTAAGTGACGTAGAGCTTGGTAGCTATTTGAGCGGGGGCATGGATTCAGGTTCGATTACTGCTTTGGCTGCGAGTAATTTTCCTTATTTGAAGACGTTCACATGTGGTTTCGATCTAAGTTCCGCCTCAGGAATCGAGTTGGCTTTTGATGAAAGGAGCAAGTCGGAGGCGATGTCTGCAAAATTCAAGACAGAGCACTACGAGATGGTCTTAAAGGCTGGAGATATGGAAAGGTGTCTTCCCGATCTTGCATGGCATTTGGAGGAGCCTAGAGTAGGGCAGAGTTACCCAAACTTTTATGCTGCCAAATTGGCAAGCAAGTTTGTCAAGGTTGTCCTTTCCGGTGCGGGCGGAGATGAGTTGTTCGGAGGTTATCCCTGGAGATATTACCGCGGAGCCACAGCTAAAAATTTCGAGCAATACGTCGACGATTACTACTTGTATTGGCAGAGATTGATTCCAAATAGTGTCATTTCTAAAGTATTTGCTCCGATTTGGGATGAGGTGAAAGACGTTTGGACCAGAGACATCTTTGAGAACGTATTCTCCAATCAATCAAATTCCTTAGAGAAGCCAGAAGATTACATTAATCACTCATTGTATTTTGAGGCCAAGACCTTTTTGCACGGACTCTTTGTAGTGGAGGACAAGCTTAGCATGGCCCATTCCCTTGAAACCAGAGTGCCCTTTATGGACAATGACTTGGTCAACTTTGCCATGCAATGTCCCGTTGAACTCAAACTTAACAATTTGGGGGAGGTAATCAGGCTAAATGAAAATGAAGTCGGAAGAAAAGGGAATCAGTATTTCCAAAAAACAAACGATGGTAAGCAAATTCTAAGAGATATGATGTCGAGGTACATCCCGACGGATATTGTCGAGGCGAAGAAACAGGGGTTTTCTTCCCCGGATGCCAGTTGGTTCAAGGGGGAAAGCATAGACTTCGTCCGCAGCAAATTGTTGGAGGAGAAAGCTCCGATCTATGATTATTTGGACATTGGAGAAACAAAGGCGCTCGTGAACGAGCATTTGGCGGGTCAACAAAACAGGAGATTGCTTATTTGGTCGCTGATTAGCTTCAATGAGTTTCTGGAAGTATTCTGAGGCAAATTCTCGGTAGCAGAAGTATGATACAACTGGATATAATAAGAGGATGCGGGGGCGAGGAGATAAACGATTACGTTTCCGCATGCCCGAATTCATTGATCTATTCATGCCCACGCTTCCTGGGTTTGACTTCAAGTCATCTTGATGCCTCCCCAGGATGGATCCTTGCCAAGAATCAAAATGAAATCGCTGGGGCGTTGCCTTTTGTACAAAGCAAGGCAGGGGAACTTGGTTCGGTATTCAATTCCTTGCCATATTACGGAAGCAATGGCGGGGTTATTCAGCATGTTCGCAATGATCAAATAAAGCAGTCGCTGATCGAGAAATTCTTCGAATATGCACTAAGCCGGAAAGCTTGCTCTGCAACGCTCATTACCAATCCTCTCGTCATGGATCATGAGGTATATGAAAACACCATTGAGGGCTATATTCGAGACGAGCGTATTGGGCAGATAACCCATTTGCCTGAAAATCCGGATGATGAATTGATTAAGAGTTTTGATGATCCGAGACCAAGAAACATACGAAGAGCCTTAAAAGAAGGCATTCAAGTGAGTTCGGGAAATGAAAAGGTTTCGGTCGAGTTTCTTTATAAGGTTCACGTTGAAAATATGCAGGCGATCGGCGGATTGTCCAAATCTTGGGATTTTTTCGAAAAATTACTTTCGGTCATGCCTCGAGATTTGTGGTCGGTGTATATCGGAAGTAGGGACGATCAACCCATTGCGGCTTTGCTCGTATTTTATTTTAACGGTACCGCCGAGTATTTCACCCCGGTCATCATATCTGAACATAGAAATACACAAGCCTTGGCTTTGGTTATTTACGAAGCAATGAAGGACGCGGTATCTCGGAAAGGATGTAAAAACTGGAATTGGGGCGGCACTTGGCTAAGCCAAGGAGGGGTATATGACTTTAAGAAGAGATGGGGGACGAGTGACTACCCGTACTACTACTATACTAAATTATTTAACGAAGGGGTCAGGTCTTCAAGCAAAGAGGCTTTGCTTAAAGATTATCCCGGTTTTTTCGTTCTACCATTTAGCGAACTAAAGGATACTGGAAATGAGTGAAGGTCAAAAAAAACTAGTAATAGTCGGAACTGGTCCGCAGGCACAAATTGCGAGAGATTATTTTGCGGAACTTTCGAGTTACGACGTATTGGGGTTCGCTTGCCACAATGAGTTCAAGGAGAGCGATGAAATCTATGGCATGCCACTAATCGCCATCGAAGATTTGACCGAAAATCATTCTCCTGGGGACACGGAAGCTTTTGTTGCAATTGGCTACAAAAACATGAACAGGATGAGACAGTCCGTTTATGAGGAAATAAAAAGTTTGGGTTTCGATTTGGCTAGTTTTATTCACCCCAGGGCAACCATAAGCGCCACTGCTGAATTTGGTGATAATGTCTTTGTTTTCGAGGAAAACACTATCCAATCTTATGTAAAGATAGGCAACAATACGGTTTTATGGAGTGGCAATCATATAGGCCACCATTCGGTCATCGGAAATCATTGCTTTATCTCATCGCACGTTGTCGTCTCCGGATCCTGCAAAATTGGTAATAACGTATTTGTCGGAGTTAATGCTACCTTTCACGATAGCCTGGATATTGCAGACGAATGTCTGATCGGGGCCGGGACTCTCATTACCAAAAACACCAAGGCGAAGGAAGTTTTTCTGGCTTCCAGGACAAAACCTTTCCCCAAAGACAGCGATTCTTTGGGATTCTAGACGATGGACGACACATTGGACAAAATTTCCAATCTCTATTCAGATAACTTGACTGAGCATGGTGATCAGTCGAAAGCGGTGGGTTGGCCGACGGCCGATTCACAGGAATTACGTTTCGAAAAATTAACGCAGGTAATTCCTGAAATGGCTGATTCCTTCTCTGTAAATGACTATGGTTGCGGATACGGAGCTCATTTGGAGTATCTTTTGCAAAAACAATACTCTGTTACAGGCTATAATGGGTACGATCTGAGTGAAGAAATGCTGAGTAAGTCCAAAGATCGCCTGAAAGGCTTTGACGGTGATCTTACGCTCATTAACTCGAGTAAGATTTCGACATCGGCTGACTTCACTTTTGTTTCCGGAACTTTCAACGTTCGGTTTGAATCAACCTATGATGAGTGGAAGAAATTCATTGAGGAAACTCTTCATATGATCAACGAGTCTTCCAACCTTGGGTTTAGTTTTAATCTTTTGAGCAAATACGTAGATTGGGAGGAACCCCACCTTTTTTATGGCGATCCTTGCTACTGGTTTGACTATTGCAAGGTAAATTTCTCCAAGGAAGTCTCGCTACTCCATGACTACCCGCTTTACGAATGGACCATTCTTGTGAAAAAGTAGTGAAGTCGGTAAAAATGGCGCAAATCTCCGGAGTTTGTTCGAAAAAGAACTGGATTTCTTCCAAGACAATTTATCTTAAGGACTGCAAATTTCATCACTCTGTCTTGATGGCGGCAACAGCCTTATGAAATGGACTTCAATCGGCTCATACAAGCTTCCGTCTGGAGTTCGAGACGGTTGGAGTTTCTCACATGCTCAACTTCCTACGGTTCTATGCCTGGACGATTCTTCAGTCCGTGTTTTTTTTGCGACTAGATCCGAAGAGCAAGTTTCGTCCATTGGCTTCGTGGATCTGTTTTTCGATACAAGCGATTCGTTCGAGATAGTGAACATTTCAAAAAAACCCGTACTTGCACCAGGAGAAGCTGGTTTTTTTGATGAGCATGGTGTTTTTCCTTCATGTGTTATTCCTTTTGGAGGGAAATATTATTTGTACTACGTTGGTTGGAACAGAGGGTTTGAATCGCCTCTTTTTTATGCATCAATTGGATTGGCGGAAAGCGACGATGGATTGAATTTCAAAAGACATTCCGTGGCTCCGCTTTTGTCGAGAAGCGAGCACGACCCCTGTTTAATAACTTCCCCGACGATTAATCTGATCAGTGATGAAAAGTGGGTCATGCATTACACCTCTGGCTTGCGGTGGTCTAGGAAATCTGATGGCAAACTACAATCCCACTACCATGTCAAGTCAGCCCAATCGAATAATCCATTTGATTGGAGAAGAGATGGCTCAGTCGCAGTGGATTTTGATCATGGTGAAACCAATATCGCTCGCCCTTCTGTGATTCAATGGGATGAGGGTGGCTACGGCATGTGGTTTTCCTTCGTCCATTCCGAAATAGGCAAATATCGTATGGGATATGCTGAATCTCAAGACGCGTATTCCTGGACTAGAAATGATGCTTTGGCGGGCATAGACGTTGGGGATGATCTTGCCAATGAAATGATTTGTTACCCCTGTGTGTTTCGCCTTAGTGGCAATATGTACATGCTTTACAACGGTGACAATTTTGGGGAGCAGGGCTTTGGTCTAGCCAAACTGGATTCTATTTGAACGAACGAGTTTTTAAGAAAAAATGAATAGACTGGCGGACAAATGGTTACCTCTGGGCATGATAAGGCTCATGTCGGTGAGCAAAACTTTTAGAAAGAACTCAAATATTCATATCTGATTAAATATTTTAGATTAAAGTATTTCAAATGGGGCGCGAGTCTCTTGACCGAGGCCGTAATGGTTCCGTTTTTATTTTTGGCGCTCTTGTTTGCTGCCGTTTTAAGCAGGTCAACCGGGCGGAAGAAGAAAAGGTTGGTTTGGGGCGAGGCACCAATAATCAACAATGTATATTGGGCTAGAGCTATGGAAGAGGCAGGCTTCCTTTCCGAAACCTTTACTGACAGATACTGCAGTTCGATTAATAAACGGGAGCAGTACGATTTGATTATTCAGGAGATGTTCGGGAAAATGCCCTTGAGGCTCAAATATTATTTCGGATTCGTATATTCATTGTTTCGGTACGATGTGTTTTTTTTGTCGTTCAACGGATTTTTTTTATGGAAAACATTATTACATCGTTTAGAGCCAGTTTTATTCAAGATTTCCAATAAGAAATTAGTCTTAATCCCATTTGGTGGAGATTCCTATGTTTACAGACGCTTGAGAGCGCCAAATCTGATACACGTTCTTAACCAATCCTTGCCCGGTGCCGCAAAAAAGCAGGAAGAGATTGCCAGGCGAGTTGATAGATGGAGCAGATATGCAGACTTTGTAATTCCTGCCGGAATGGGGCCGGATGGCTTTGGGCGATGGGATGTTCTGATACCCAATTCTTTATGTGTGGATACTAAGAATTGGAAAACTACACGAAGGGAAAATATGACAGACGGACGGGATGGTCTGGTCAAAGTAACGCATTCACCCAACTTTCGCGGCTTTAAGGGAACTGAATTTGTCGTAAGCGCTGTTGAGAAATTGAAGAGGGAAGGATTAAAATTGGAGTTAATCCTTTTGGAAAATATTCAGAACGAGGAGGTTAAGCAAGTTCTCCGTGAAAGTTCGGACATCCACGTTGAGCAAATTATTTGTACAGGTTTTGGGCTCAATGCGATTGAAGGAATGGCAACTGGCCTGCCGGTTGTCTCAAATCTGGACGATGAAAGCTTTACCAGACCCTTCAGAAGATGGTCTTACTTGAATGAGTGCCCGTTGGTGTCTTCTACTCCTGAAAGGCTTGTCGACGACTTGAGGAAGTTGGTTACAAGACCCGAACTCAGGAAGGAACTTGGCGACTGTAGCCGTTTGTACGCCGAGAAATACCATAGTTACGAGGCCTCCCAATTCCTCTTTACTCAAGTGGTCGAATACTTGGATGGCAAAAGGGAGTCCCTTATGAATATGTATCATCCTCTGGAGAGTGAGTATTTGAGTGACGAACCCAAGCTTTCGATCCCACTTTTTGAAAATAAAATCATCGACTAGTCACTCGGGCGTTTGGCAAAGAATTCAGTCGTTTGCGGGGAGACTGATCCACGTGGCAAATTAGTAGCCCTCCTCACCTTTCGGTTGCTACTCTTTGCATTTCAACTGCAGATATGTTGATTTCATTAATCGGGAAAAATCATTGATGAACCTAAACAGCCCGTTGCTAGAGGAATACGCGGATCGAATTCACAAGATTCAGCATCCATTGGTTAACAATCAATTAGTTGTATGAAGATTTTTAAACAAATAGGGAAAGATTCGGCTATCTATGGTGCGGTTGATTTCTTAACGAAACTTGTTTATTTCTTTGTTTTCCCGATCATTGCCTCCGTTTTGTCACCGGAGGAATTTGGTGCCTTGGAGTTAATTTATACTACGATAGGACTGCTTGGGATCATAATGGCTTGCGGACTAAATGGGGCTATCCAAAGGTTCTATTGGGATGATCAATCAACAGAGGAAATACAGTCCAAAATCGTAACCTCCGGCTTTTTTTCCCAACTCGCCTTTGGCTGTGCCATCATGGCGTTTGCTAGCTTTTTTTTACCTTTCTCCATTGATCTTGCACAAGAATCAAAGCTCCCTATTACCGAGATCACCTTAATTGCCGCTGTCCTGTTATTGGCTCTTAGGCAATGGTCGCAGTATATAATCGATGTGATTCGTCTTCATTTTGCTCCCTGGCGATTTTTTGCTTATACTCTTCTTACAAGAATTTTCAGCATTTCATTCTCAGTAGTAACAGTGGTTTTCTTGGGTTACGGTATAGAGGGAATGATAGTCGGGGAAACTTTGGTTTTGATTCTGTTGCTCCCGTTAGGGATCTGGTTGATCAGGCGAGATTTATCAATCTTTTCCTTTAGTTTTCCTTGGGCTAAGGATTTGGTCAAATTAGGATACCCCTTGATATTTGCTGGAATAGCATATTGGGTTTTCGGCTCTATGGACCGGTGGATGCTAGCGACCATGAGCTCTATCGAGGAAGTGGGTATCTATTCGGTAGCTTTCCGCTTTGCCTCGGTAGTGTTGTTTGTATCGGTTGCTTTTGGGCAGGCTTGGAGTCCCATCGCAATCAAGATTCGGACTGATCATCCCGAAAGTTATCGCAAAATTTATGGTCAGGTGTTTTTGCTGTTGTTTTTCGTTATGTTAGTTGCAGGGGGTGGAGCGGCTCTTTTTGCGGGAGAAGCGATAAGCCTCATTATGCCAAAGGAGTACCTTGCTAGTGCATTACCCCTTTCAATTCTATGTTTCGGGATAGTTTTGCAGTCTACGCAACAGGTGACGGCGATAGGAATTTCGATAGAAAAAAAGACTTTTTTACTTGCTAGACTTGCGTGGGTAACCGCATTCGTGAACTTTTGTGGAAACTATTTGCTGATCCCCAGATTCGGGGCAGATGGTGCGGCCTGCACAACTTTGATTTCATATGCAGTGCTTACTTTCAGCTATCTTTTTTTCACTCAACGCCTGCACCCATTGGATCTTGAATGGAAAAGATTTGTCGGATTGTTTTTGATAGGTTGTCTTGTAGCAACGGTTTCTTTTATGTTTATCTCAATTCAAATTAATGGTGTTCTCATAGCGCTCAAGATTGCTTTGGCTCTGTTATGCCTCTATTGCGGATGGAAAATTCTTCCGCTCAAGTCGATTAGGTCCGCAACGCTTTGAATAATATTCTTATTACAGGATCAAATGGGTTGCTTGGCAGAAGCCTAGCCCGAATGCTTATTGCTGGCGGTGTAAACGTTTTCGGAGTCACAAGGCCCAATACTTCGAAAAACATAGATGACGTTCGATCTATCGAAATTGATTTAAGTGAAAATTGGGACACTGAAGTATTGCCGGAAAGAATTGATTGCATCTTTCATTTGGCTCAATCGAGCAGATTCCGGGACTTTCCTGAAAGTTCGATGGATGTTTTTAACGTAAACATAAATTCCACTGCACGCTTACTCGATTACGCAAGGAGGGTTGGTGCCAAAAAATTCATTTATGCGTCTACTGGTGGTTTATATGAGAATGGTCCAAAAGAACTGACCGAGAATGCCCCGCTTGTTCCGCTTGGGAAATTAGGGCATTATTACGGGAGCAAAGCCTGTGGTGAAATCTTGGTGCAAAGTTATGCATCTGAGTTTCAGGTCGTAATCATTAGGCCCTTTTTTATCTACGGGCCGAACCAGAAAAGAGACATGCTAATCCCCAGGCTATTTGATTTTGTTTCTTCGGGCAAACCCATCCAGTTGCAAGGGAGGGAGGGGATTAGGATCAATCCGGTTCATACTGAAGACGCTTCCTCTGCAGTTGCCAAAATTTTGGAGTTTGAGGGTAACGCAACCTTTAATGTCGCAGGTTCTGAAGTTCTTTCTATCAAGCAAATTTGTGACGAAATTGGTAAAAACCTTAACAAGCTTCCATTTTACGAATATCTACCCGGCGAGCCAAAAGATTTAGTGGCAGACATTTCTCCCATGCGGTCAAGCTTGCATGAACCGCAAAAGGTTTTCAGCGAAAGTATTCAAGATATAGCCACTCAAGTTTAGGATTCTACAGTGATTCTTGATTCATGAAGATTGCCTTGATCGACAACATGAATAATAACATGTTCGCTTTGGCTCGGTATTTCAGGGCTTTGGGAGTCGATGCCGATTTGTTTCTAATTCCAGATTCTTCGCATCAGCACTTTGCACCGGAACAAGATAGTTGGGAAAACTTGGAGGGAGTCCAATGGCTTAGAAAATTTCCGCTCAGCTATGGCTGGATGAACTACTTGTTACCAGTAAAACATTTATTACGGAAGGAATTTTCAGGTTATGATAAGGTTATTGCCTGCGGTCCTTCTCTTGGTCTTCTTCACCGGGCGGGTATAAGGGTGGACTTGTTCATTCCATACGGAAGCGACCTTTACAATCTGCCTTTTATCGGCAAACAGATTTCCAATTCCAGACCATTCAAACTGGCTTTTGTGTTCTTCTTGATTCTTTATCGTTGTTATCTCCAAAAAAAGGGGATTCTAAATGCAAAAAGCATTATCTCGAATGCGAATTGGAAGGTTGCTCAACAAGCAGTCGACAGGATCGGATGCCAATCGACTAATTTGCCCAGAATAATGATTTACAAGGAGGAATTACCTGGAATGGCATTTGAAAAGTTTGGCTTTTTCAAGAAGCATGATTTCGTCGTGTTTTCTCCAACCAGACACTTGTGGAAAACCAATGACGAACCACTTTCTGACTTTGCTAGATTCGGTGGAGCAAAGAGAAACGATAAATTGGTCGTTGCATTTGCACGAGCGGTTCATGAGAAATTATTCGATAAACCCCTGTTGGTCTTATGCGAATATGGGGCGGATGCCGGGCATACTAAAGAACTCGTCCGCGAGTTGGGCGTGGAAAGTTCAGTTCATTGGTTTCAAATTATGTCACGCCGGGAACTCGTTGCAGGTATTTCCATGGCAACTTTTGTGGCCGATCAATTCCGCGAGGGAATGTCTGCTACATCTGCCGGAACAACCAACGAAGCATTGGCCTATGGAACCCCGGCAATTACGAATACCGACGGAGCAATTCTTTCCGTAGATGATCCGTATTTCGAATGCCCCATTCTGGAAGCGATTACCGCTGATGAAATCTATGGGTATTTCAAAGATTACGCTCGAAACCCTCAGAAATATTCGGAAATAGGAAGACGCTCGGAAAAATGGTTCGATCAAAACTTGGGGGAAGGACTTGCTGAAAAATACATAGGTTTATTGCAATAGGGATACCTTCGATTCTCATGAAAACATGGATAGCTTCCTTGTGCTAAGAACTATATCTTATGCTCGTTTGCAGATAACATGTGCGGAATAACTGGATTTTGGACCAATCATGCTCGGTTTGAGGGCAACCCCGAACACTTGGTTCGGAAAATGACAGCCAAACTTGCACACCGCGGTCCTGATGCAGCAGGCATTTGGAATGATTCAGTCAAAGGTCTGGCTTTTGGGCACCAGAGGCTTGCCATACAAGATCTTTCCCCCGCTGGAAAGCAGCCCATGCAATCAAGCAGCGGTCGTTACGTAATCGTTTACAATGGGGAAATTTACAACGCTCGGAAATTACAGGATGAATTGGAAAAGAATTCCTCCATCCCCCATGGTTGGAAGGGGCATTCGGATACCGAAGTTTTATTGGCATCGGTTGAGGCTTGGGGGTTGAAAAATGCGGTTTCCCGTTTTGTGGGGATGTTTGCTTTTGCCTTGTGGGATAGAGAGGAAGGAGTTCTCCATCTGGTTCGGGACCGATTGGGAATCAAGCCCCTCTATTACGGTAAATCGGGCAGCAGTTTTCTTTTCGCTTCCGAACTCAAGTCATTGAAGGAACATCCTGACTTTGTCGGAGAGATTGACCGTAACGTATTGGCCTTGTTCTTTAGACACAATTACATCCCGGCGCCTTACGCCATCTACAAAAATTTCAGGAAACTTGAACCAGGGACGATCCTGTCTGTATCAGCACCGGATGGCTCTATCGAGTCGAACAGCTATTGGAATACCTGGGAGAACATACAATCAGCCCAAACTTCTCCTTTTTCCGGTTCTTATGAGGAGGCAATCGAAGAACTCGAGGCGTTGTTGTCAGATTCAATTAGATTACGAATGCTCTCCGACGTGCCTTTAGGGGCATTTTTGTCCGGTGGAATTGATTCGAGCCTCGTTGTCGCGCTTATGCAAAAGCAATCTTCCCGTCCCGTTAGAACATTCTCAATCGGGTTTGACGATACCGGATATGACGAGGCTCCTTTTGCGAGGAAGATAGCAACTCATATCGGAACCAAACATACCGAAATGTACGTCACTTCAAAGGATGCATTGGGAGTTATAGCCCGCATTCCGGAAATATACGATGAGCCTTTTGCAGATTCCTCCCAAATACCGACGATTCTGCTTTCTGAGCTTACCAAGAAACACGTTACCGTAGCGCTCTCGGGAGACGGGGGAGATGAATTGTTCGGTGGCTACAGCAGGTACCGGTTGGCGGATATGAGGTGGAATCGAGTACGCAAGTTCCCTCGCTTTCTAAAGTCTCCCCTTGAGCATCTGATCCGTACGATACCAAAGCATGTTTTGGACAGGCTTTACAAACCCTTCTCCTGTTTGCTTCCCTCCCTTCGAATGAGTAATCCCGGAAGGAGCCTTCATGCCCTGGCCGAGCTAATGAGGACTTCTGACGAAAAAGAGTTCTACCTTAACATGATAAGCTATTTCGAAGACCCAGGTCTACTTGTCCAAGGAGATCGCGAGCCTGAAACTAAATTGACTCAGAATGCCCAGCCCGAGGGCTTGAGCTTCAGAGAGTGGATGATGGCTCAGGACTTGGTTTCCTATTTGCCTGATGATATTTTAACCAAGGTCGATAGAGCAAGTATGTCGGCCTCTCTAGAGGCAAGAGTCCCGCTACTTGACCACCGAATCGCCTCTTTTTCCTGGGGGTTGCCCTTGGAATGGAAATGCAATGAAAGCGAATCAAAAATCATTCTTAAGGATCTGCTTTTTAAGCATGTGCCCAGGCAATTACTTGACCGGCCGAAGGTCGGTTTTGGTGTACCAATCGATCAATGGCTTCGGGGTCCGCTTAGGGATTGGTCGGAATCATTACTTGATGAAAGTCGATTGCGAGAGGATAATTTTCTGGATGCTCGGCTCGTTCGCTCAATGTGGCAGCAGCATCTTTCAGGCAAAAGAAACTGGCAGGGGCAATTGTGGGGCGTATTGATGTTTCAAACTTGGCTGGACGGAGAAAAAGCCTAGGCATTTGATTGCGTGAGAGAAAACCTTAACTTCCGAGTCTTTACTATTCTGTATTGAAAATCCTTTGTGTCATTGATTCCTTTGGTTCCGGCGGTGCTCAGCGCCAGATGGCCAGCCTCGCCATCGGCCTTAAGAAAAGGGGGCATGAAGTCGAACTTTTCAATTATTTTCCAAGACATGACTTTTTCCGGGGGAAAATTGAAGAAAGTGGAATCCCAATCCATGACGTCACAAAGGGAAAAGGGTTTTCCCTTCGAGTCCTGTTCAAGCTGGGGAAACTATTGAATAGAGGTAAATATGAGGTCGCTTTGTCGTTCCTGAACACTCCAAACACTTACTTGGAACTGTCCCGCTTCCTTCATCGTCCGATGAGAAGGGTTGTCAGCGAGAGAAGCAACCACGTTGGGGCCAGAGCTTTTCCGTTCCAAAGAGTCTTGCACCGCTTTGCATCAAGGGTGGTCGTTAACTCATGGAGTCATCGCGATTGGTTGGAAAGCCGGCATCCTTGGCTAAGTGAAAAATTAAGTGTGATTTACAACGGAGTTGATACGGATTTGTTCAAGAGCTCACCCTGCGTTCGAGTCGCTCAGAATGAATTGAATCTGCTGGCCATAGGAAGAGTCGGTCCGGAGAAGAACCCACTCAATCTAATCAAGGCCCTTCATCTCTTTCATTGCAAATGGGGTTGGGTTCCCTCCCTGACTTGGGTGGGCAGAGAGGATCAGACCAG
>MDSV01084899.1_pt1 | contig 29388 bp, 29 predicted proteins | sample 810851 | NCBI WGS metagenome assembly MDSV01 (sample SAMN05326640, study PRJNA326480) | marine metagenome | isolation source: seawater | place: Atlantic Ocean: North East | collected 2012 | reverse complement strand
TTAAACTTAGGTTGTTTAGAAGCTTTGATCTGAATAACAGCACCAGTTTGTGGGTTACGACCCTGACGTGCTGCACGCTTAGATACTTCGAAAGTACCGAAACCAACTAGACGAACAACATCACCTTTTTTAAGTGCTGTTTTGATTGCGTCGAAAGTTGCATTAACAGTTTTCTCAGCTGTTGCTTTTGTAGTGTCAGCTAGTTCTGCTACTTTAGCAATAAGTTCAGATTTATTCATGGAATAGTTCCCTTCATTTGAAAGTTTGGTTATGTCCGATATCCAAGGTTACCCCCTATCGAACTATGAAATGAAACCATGCCCAGCCCAGTGTCGTCAAGGCTTTTAAGCATAAAAAAGCGGTTTTTCACTAAAAATAGCGCTTTTTTTGCGATTAATGCCGTATTATGTCATCTGCATCGCTTGTTTTTCGGCTAGATACTAGCTCTGCAAGCTCTTCGACGGTCTTTTCAGGTAAGGCTTCTGGCACTGATTCAAGTGCATGAGACAGCACTTCTTCTATACGACTGACCGGAATAATTGTCACTGCGGACTTCACATTGTCAGGAATATCTGGCAAATCCTTCATATTTTCTTCTGGAATAAGCACAGTTGTCACACCACCACGCATGGCTGCTAACAATTTCTCTTTCAATCCGCCAATAGCTGTTACATAGCCACGTAAATTTACTTCACCTGTCATCGCCACTTCACGCTTCACTTTGATGCCTGTAAAAGCCGACACAATAGATGTCACCATCGCAGCACCTGCCGAAGGACCATCTTTTGGCACAGCCCCCTCAGGCACATGTACGTGAACTGCTTGATGCATTAAGCGCTCATAATCAATACCTAATGAGGCTGCACGAGATTTAATAAGCATCTCGGCGACACGGATCGATTCCTTCATGACATCTTTCAAGTTACCTGTATAGCTAACACGGCCTTCCTTACCCGGCATAACAACCGCCTCAATAGAAAGCAAATCACCGCCAGTTTCTGTATAAGCAAGACCATTCACATGGCCGACGAGATTGTCTTTATCCATTTCACCGTAACGATATTTTGGAATACCTGCATATTTCTCAAGTTCTTTAGGAGTAACTTTAACGGATGTAAGCTCACCTTTACTAACCAATATCTCTTTTATAACTTTTCGGCAGACGCGGGCAATTTCGCGCTCTAAATTACGCACTCCTGCTTCACGTGTATAATAGCGGATCAAGTCACGAATAGCTGCTTCAGTAATTTCAATCTCGCCTTTTTTTAACCCAGCAGAATCCATCTGCTTTTTGAGCAAGTGGCGTTTAAAGATTTCCACCTTTTCATCCTCTGTATAACCAGATAGACGAATGATCTCCATACGATCCAGCAATGGTCTTGGCATATTCAAAGAATTTGCCGTACAGATAAACATCACATCAGATAAATCATAATCCAATTCCAAATAATGGTCATTGAATGTTGCGTTTTGTTCTGGGTCTAAAACCTCAAGCAGTGCCGAAGAAGGATCACCACGCCAGTCAGCCCCTAATTTATCAATCTCATCAAATAAGAAGAGCGGATTAGAGCTTTTGGCTTTTTTCATGTTCTGAACAACTTTACCAGGTAGTGCACCAATATATGTACGTCGATGCCCTCTGATTTCAGATTCATCACGCACACCACCCAAAGACATACGGACAAACTTACGGTTGGTCGCCTCAGCAATAGATTTAGCCAAAGACGTTTTACCAACACCCGGAGGGCCTACTAGGCACAAGATTGGCCCACGTACTTTAGCGCTACGCTGCTGAACAGCCAAATATTCAATGATATGTTCTTTCACCTTTTCAAGCCCGTAATGATCTTGGTCAAGCACGGCTTCTGCACGAGACAAATCTTTCTTTAATCGTGTCTTTTTCTGCCAAGGGAGCGAGGCGATCCAATCAAGATAATTACGAATAACCGTTGCCTCTGCGGACATTGGGCTCATCATACGCAGTTTTTTGACTTCAGATTGCACTTTCTCACGTGCTTCTTTTGATAATTTTAGGTTTTTAAGCTTCTTCTCAATCTCGCCTATTTCATCAACACCATCTTCGCCTTCGTTAAGCTCTTTCTGAATAGCTTTCATTTGCTCATTCAGATAATACTCACGCTGTGTTTTTTCCATCTGCTTTTTAACACGCCCACGAATGCGCTTTTCAACTTGTAAAACGCCAATTTCGCCTTCCATGTAACTAAAAATACGCTCCAGACGCTCAACAACTGAATTAATCTCTAAAATCTTCTGCTTTTCATCGAGTTTAATAGATAAATGAGCGGCGATTGTATCGGCAAGCTTTGAATGCTGTTTAATTGTGCTTAACGTCGCCAAAACTTCTGGCGGGATCTTCTTATTCAGCTTCACATATTCTTCAAACTGTGTCACAACCGCCCGCACAAGAGCATTCATTTCCTCTGTATCTGGTTCGTATTCAGCAATCGGCGAAACAAAAGCTTCAAAGAAGTCTGGATTCTTTTTAAATTCGGTAATTTCAGCACGCTGCTTACCTTCAACAAGAACTTTTACCGTCCCATCTGGCAGTTTCAGCATCTGCAAAACAGTACCAATTGTCCCAACAGTATATAAATCTTCTTCCGATGGATTATCAAGCCCTGAGGTTTTTTGCGTAGCCAGCATAATATGCTTGTCTTCATTCATAACGCTTTCAAGCGCTAGAACAGATTTATCGCGCCCAACAAAGAGCGGCACGATCATATGTGGAAACACCACTATGTCACGCAAAGGTAATACGGGTAGGCTTTGATTATCGTCTAACATTAAGTCCATTTGTGTATCCTAAAATTGATATCTTAATAAAATGGTAAGATCACAGCGAATTTCAAGGATAAAGAGAAATAGAGACTATTTCTTCGACTTTTCTTTTTCTTTATCTTTTTCGGCTTGTTTCTTCATGATTTCAGCCAAATCATCACGTGTTTCAACAACATGGTCTACAAGCCCAAACTTTTGCGCTTCCGCTGCAGACATAAATGTATCACGATCCATTACTTTTTCGATTTCAGCCAATTTACGGCCTGTTTGCTTCACATAGATATCATTTAATGATGCACGCAATTTCAAGATTTCTTTTGCTTGAATCTCAATATCTGACGCCATACCACGCGCTCCACCAGAAGGCTGGTGAACCATAACACGTGAATTTTTCAAACAGAAACGTTTGTCTTTCTCACCGCATGTCAAAAGCAATGAACCAGCAGAGGCCGCTTGACCAATACAAACTGTTGAGACAGGTGAGCGAATATAATTCATTGTATCCAACATCGCAAAGGCAGCTGTTACAACGCCTCCTGGCGAGTTAATATAGAAAGAAATGTCTTTATTCGGGTTTTGAGATTCTAAATATAAAAGCTGCGCACAGATTAGGCTGGACACTTGATCTTCAACACCGCCTGTTAAAAAGATAATGCGCTCTTTCAACAACATAGAGTAAATATCGTAAGAACGTTCACCACGGTTTGTTTGCTCAACAACCATTGGGACTAAAGTGTTATGATATTGTTCAATTGGATCTATTTCACGCATTGCTATTCTTTTCTTTTGTTATTTAATAATTTGGCCATATTGGATTACATGACTCACATACCTAAAAGCTAGCTTGCTCAAACGCTAAAGGCAAGGGCAAAAACAAAACCCCCGCCGAAGCGAGGGTTTATTATTTTACTCAACAAAAAAGCCTTACTATTTTTTAGCGGCTGCTTTCTTCGCAGGAGCCTTTTTAGCAGCAGGTTTTTTATCACCGCTCATCGCACCTTTTGCAGAGCCAGACGCCTTTTTCTTAGCCTTAGCTTGCTCTTCTTCAGCATCATCATCTTTTAAAAGCTCTTCCATTGTCACTTTTTTCTCAGTAACCGTCGCTGTCTCAAGGAGATAATCAACAGTCTTCTCTTCAAAGATCGGTGCTTTGATTTGCTCTAATGCTTGTGGGTTATTTTTGAAGTAATCAAATACTTGCGCTTCTTGACCTGGATATTTTTGCGCTTCTTTAATTACAGCTTGTTGAACATCCGCATCAGCAATCGCAATCTTCTGCGCATTACCAATTTCAGCCAATACAATACCTAGACGCACGCGACGATCCGCCAATTCAGCGACTTCTTTTTTCTCTTCAACAGAAAGTGCAGCAGCGCAATCATGGCCTTCTTCATGGTTATGGTCATGTCCATCTTGATGATGCATTTGATGTGCAATCGAATCAAACTCCATATCCACCATACCTTGCGGTGCTTTAAACTTATGATTTTCATCTAGTATGTCTAAAAGATCTTTTTTCACTTTTTGACGAGATACAGCATCATATTCTTTTTGCGCTTGCTCTTTTAAAGCTTCTTTTAGAGCATCTAATGAGTCTAAACCAAGTGTCTTGGCAAATTCATCGTTAATCTCTGGTGTTACTGTTTCACGGATTTCATGGATTTTTGTTTTAAACGTTGCGTCTTTACCTGCTAAATCTTTCATACCGTATTTTTCAGGGAATGTGACCTCAACATTTACCTCATCACCAGCTTTTTTACCAATTAACTGGTCTTCAAAGCCTGGAATAAATGAGCCTGAACCAAGCTCAAGAGAGAAACCTTCTGCACTCATACCTGAATGTTTCACGCCACCTGATTCGCCATCGAAATCGATAATAAGCACATCACCTTTTTTCGTTGCACGATCTGTTTTAATAGGCGCAGTCGCTTTACGTTGTTTCGCAATGCGGTTCATCGCTTCATTAATTTCTTTTTCGGCTGGTTCAGCTTTCAGGCGTGTCAGTTTAATTTTTGATACATCCATCAATTTAATCTCTGGCAATACTTCAACTTCCATAGTGTATGAAAGGTCTTTGCCGAAATTATAATCCTTAGCAATTTCAATTTTTGGTTGAAGTGCTGGCTTTATGCCTTTGTCTTTAAATATTTTTTGGTTTGTGCCGTTAACAGCATTCTCAATCACTTCACCCATAACCATACGGCTATAACGCTGTTTAAGAACCTGCATCGGTACTTTACCCTTACGAAAACCAGGTAGAGAAATATCTGTCGCTTCTGCTTTCAATTTTGTCTCCAAAGCGCCATCCAAGTCATTTGCTGGGATAGTCACTTCATATGAGCGCATTAAACCTTCTTCTTTAATTACAGTAACTTTCATTTTTTCTTTCATCCAATGGTTTCATTATTTATGGTGCGGGTGAAGGGACTCGAACCCCCACGCCTCGCGGCGCCAGAACCTAAATCTGGTGCGTCTACCAATTCCGCCACACCCGCACATTAGGAACATTTCGTGCTAATAAGCATGAATTGCACACAAATATCAAGAGATTTTCGCAAAGTTTTTCTTAAAACTTGACCTTTATTAAAAGTTGAGGCATATCAGTGATCTTGCTACGAAGTTTTGTGGCGACTGTAGCTCAGCGGTAGAGCCCTCGGTTGTGGTCCGAGTTGTCGCGGGTTCGAACCCCGTCAGTCGCCCCACCATCCCCTACTTCCATATTCTTATGGACAAATTTTTATAGCCAATTGATCATTTATTGTGCACCTGCTAAGAAAAAGAGTAACTTTTTTTCTGGGAGACCCATATGGCGAGCACAAATACTTCATTTAAATCAGCAAAAGACTTCTTAAAATACACGCAAGATGCGGGTTTAGAGTATGTCACCTTCAATTTCACTGACCTAAAAGGTAAACTCCAACATATTAGCTATCATATTAGCAATGTAGATGAAGATCTCTTAACCGATGGTTTCTTTTTCGATGGCTCATCTATCATTGCATGGAAAAGCATCCATGAATCGGACATGAACTTACGCCCAGATTTAACAAAAACATATCTTGACCCTTATTCAGCACAACCAACGCATTGCATTTTCTGCGATGTTTTTGATCCCATCACAGGTGAGCCTTACGAACGTGATCCACGCTCAATTGCAAAAGCCGCTGAGCAATACTTAAAAGACACAGGTATCGCCGATGAAGTTCTTTATGGCCCAGAACCAGAATTCTTTGTCTTCAATGACGTTCGTTTTAAAGACGACATGTTTGAAAGCTCTTACACATTAGAGAGCCAAGAAAACCCAACAAACTCAGGAAAAACCTACGAACAAGGTAATATGGGTCACCGCCCAACGGTTAAAGGTGGTTATTTCCCAGTACCGCCAATTGATTCGCTCACCGATCTGCGTGCCCAAATGCTTACTGATATGGATAGCATCGGCCTAGACGTTGAAAAACATCACCATGAAGTTGCAGCGAGCCAATGTGAACTTGGTATAAAAGCCGCAACACTGGTACCATGTGCCGATAACGTGCAATTATACAAATATGTCGTGCATAACACAGCGCACGGCTTCGGCATGACAGCAACCTTTATGCCGAAACCAGTATATGGTGACAATGGTAGCGGCATGCATGTGCACCAATCCTTGCGTAAAAACAAAAAACCACTTTTTGCTGGAGACAAATATGCTGGCCTATCGGATGAATGCCTTTTCTATATTGGTGGCTTAATCAAACACGCCAAAGCATTAAATGCTTTCACTAACCCAACAACAAACAGCTATAAGCGCCTCGTGCCAGGTTATGAAGCACCTGTTATCATGGCTTATTCTGCCCGTAATCGCTCTGTTGCCTGTCGTATTCCTATGTCGACATCGCCAAATGGCAAGCGTGTAGAAGCACGTTTCCCTGATCCAGCCTGCAACCCTTATCTGGCTTTCGCTGCGATGATGATGGCTGGCCTTGATGGTATTGAAAACAAAATCCATCCTGGTGAAGCACAAGATCGTGATTTCTTTGAAGACCCCAAATTGGCTGAATCTGAAGGCATTCCAACAGTCGCTAGAAGTTTGCGTGAGGCCCTAGAAAGCTTAAATTCTGATCGTGCCTTCCTTACAAAAGGTAATGTCTTCTCTGATGATATGATCGATGCTTATATCAACATGCATATGGCAGATGTTGAAGAATGGGAAATGCACCCAACACCAGGTGAGTTTAAGAAATACTATTCTGTATAATTTGACATAACTTTAAAATGAGCGTAATGTAACTTCTACCTAACAAGGAGATTACACCATGATGCGTGCTTTTATCATTGCAGCCGGAACAACTTTTGCTGGGGTTGGTATCTCAGTTATAAATACCGCACAAGAAACGGGAAGTATGATCGCAGGTGTTGCGTTAACATGTATATTTGGCTTGGCACCTATCGCTATCGGTTTTTTTGGCAAGAATACAAGTAAGCAGCAGGGCTTGACACTGCAGCCTTAATACGCCATCCCATCACGAAGCGTTGTAAGCATAAGCTCAAACGCACGGGCGTTACGCGACCAATTATAGATATCTAAATCACGAGCCGGACTAACAAGTGAAAATATATAGTAATATTTTTCATCCGCTAGAACACCCATCCATAATTCTTGTGTGATAGGCTCTTTTTTATCCTCTGCTGTTTCATAATCAGTGGTTTTGATCGACATGCCATAAACTTCGATACTCTTAAAGGTAATAAAATCAGCCACAGGATAGTCTTTAACCTCTATACGGTCACGACGTTCAAGACGATTCTCCAGATAATAATCAAGCAAACCTTGTATCTTTTCTTTGAGATCAACACCCTCTTCTCTAGCATAGATCGCAACGTTATAAGCGCCTTTACGGAAACCATCCATATCTTTAAGTGTAAAGTCTAATTTCAACTCTTCTTCTGATACATTGTCACTACCGCCAATTATGAGTGATTCAGGATATTCAAATTTACGCTGATCTAGATATGCGTAGGTTTTAAGCTTTTCTGTGGGCGTAGTATCTTTTCTAGAAAAACTAAAATCATTTATAATATACGCCTGCATATCACGCTCTTTTTCATAGCGATCATAAGGCATAACATAGCTAACCTGCAAAATGCGTGGCCCTTTTATAACTGTTTTAGTACGGGCTACATATGTTTTATTATCTTTAAAAAGAACATAGAGTGTTTCGATTGAACCATCATCATTCTTTCGCATAGAACGCAATGTATAGCTAGCTTGCAAAATGTGTTGAACGACCCAGTGTTCTAAATATAGTTCATGATTGAGTTCAAATCCTTCTACAGAAACATAGGAACGCTCCCCTACTTCAGAAGGCCCTCTAAAATAAGCAATATCACCTAATAATCTATTTCCCTGACCACGATGATTTTTAAGATCATTCTCTGTTAATTCTTGCCATTCAGGCGGAATACGCATTTTAAATTCTGCTGTTTTATCGTCTTCTATAACACGATCCACAGGCTCTGTTTTTGCCAAAAATTCTTTTTCAGACATCTTTTGAGGCACTGGCATCGGAATTAAGTCCTCTGCTAAGACCACACCAGTAGTAAAAAAGCAGAAAAATATAATAAGGCTGTGAATGAGTAGATGTTTCATCTTGTGTTTTGGTTCTTCCTTTATAGTATTAAGCATATGTCAGATCTGCTTAATAATAAATTAAAAATAAGTGACAATTATGACGCTTCGCAAATTGAAGTGCTCGAAGGCCTTGAACCTGTTCGCAAAAGACCTGGTATGTATATCGGTGGGACAGACGAACGTGCCTACCATCATTTAGCCTCCGAAATCCTCGACAACTCTATGGATGAGGCCGTCGCAGGTCATGCTAGCTGGATTGATATCTCAGTTAATGCCGATGGCTCGCTTACGATCACTGACAATGGGCGTGGTATTCCTGTCGATGAACACCCAAAATATAAAGGCAAATCAGCCCTTGAGGTTATCATGACCACCCTACACTCTGGTGGTAAATTCTCTGGTAAAGCTTATGCAACCTCGGGCGGTTTACATGGTGTTGGTATTTCTGTTGTGAACGCCCTATCTGATTGGATGTGGATTGAGGTTGCTCGAGATAGTCAATTATACAAACAAGAATATAGCCGAGGAAAAATCACTACTGATTTACAATCACTTGGGTCTACAAGCAATCGCCGTGGTACAAAAGTATGTTTTCACCCAGATCCTGAAATTTTTGGTGAAACACTCGCTTTCAAACCGGCGCGTTTATATAAACTCGCTCGCTCAAAAGCTTATCTTTACAGAGGTGTAGAAATTCGTTGGCATTGCGATCCTTCATTAATTGAAGAAGGCAGTGAGATATTAGCTGAAGACAAATTCTCCTTTCCGAATGGTCTAGCCGATTATTTATCTTCTGTTATTGGTAATCGTAAAACAGTGACCGATTCAATTTGCTCTGGCTTCTTATCCTTTCCAAATGATGAAGGACGTGTTGAATTTGCGATGACATGGCCAGAAACGGGGGAAGGTTTTATCAGCTCATACTGTAACACCATCCCTACACCGCAAGGTGGTTCTCACGAATCTGGTCTTCGCTCAGCTATCTTAAGAAGCCTAAAAGCATATGGTGAAATGGTTGGCGAAAAGAAAGCCTCAATCATCACAGCCGATGATATGCTACAAAATGGCGCTATACTGCTTTCCGTCTTTATTCGTGATCCACAATTCCAAGGCCAAACAAAAGAAAAACTAGCAACCGCCTCTGCGACCAAGCTTGTTGACAACGCTATTAAAGATCATTTCGATCTATGGCTATCAAGCAATCCAGCAGCCAGCACCGCTTTATTACAATCAATCATAGAAAATGCGGAAGAACGACTCTCAAAACGTGAAGATCGCATCATGAGCCGTAAGTCTGCGACCCAGCGTTTACGCTTACCGGGTAAACTTGCCGATTGTTCACAAACAGATGCCGACGATACCGAATTATTTATTGTTGAAGGCGATTCAGCTGGTGGTTCCGCCAAACAGGCACGTGACCGTAAGACACAAGCGATACTGCCGCTTCGTGGTAAAATCCTGAATGTCGTTAGTGCGACAAAAGATAAAATCCGTGCCAATCAAGAAATTCAAGATTTGATCCAAGCACTGGGCACCGGCTCAGGCAAAGAATTCAATATCGCAAAACTTCGCTATGAGCGCATCATCATTATGACCGATGCGGATGTTGACGGGGCGCATATTGCGTCTCTTCTAATTACCTTCTTCTATACACAAATGAGACCTCTCATCACCGAAGGGCATTTATATTTAGCACAACCACCTCTTTACCGACTTTCATCTGGCGGTGTATCAGCCTATGCAATGACCGATATTCACCGTGAAGAACTTTTGGAAACAACGTTCAAAGGCAAAAAGAAGATTGACGTTTCTCGTTTCAAAGGTCTGGGTGAAATGCCTGCTAAACAGCTTAAAGAAACAACAATGGATCCGAGTTTGCGCACACTTTTACGTGTGACACTTCCAGATGCAACAATGGTCGCCAATGTATTCTCTGAGGATGCTGGCGAGGAAACAACCGTAGATGTAGATCAGCTTGTCGAAGACCTCATGGGTAAAAATGCCGAGGCACGTTTTAACTTCATCCAAGACAATGCAGATCGCGTTGAAGATTTAGACATTTAAAGCGGTAATATAATTTTAACGCAAAGCCCACCCATTGCGCTATCGTCAAGAATGATTGTACCGCCATGGCTATGGACGACATCTTGTGCAATAGAAAGCCCTAAACCAACACCTCCTGTTTTTTTGTTACGAGAGGCATCTACACGGTAGAACGGGCGAAACACATCCTCTCTTTGCGCCGAAGGGATCCCAGGCCCATCATCTTCCACCATAATAACGTACTCTTTATCTTTTAAAGACGCATAGGCAGACAACTTAATTTTTTTAGCGTAATGGTTGGCGTTTTGAATAATATTCATCAAGGCACGGGCGAGCCCATTTACACGCAACCAAAGCATTGTATCTTTTGCGTGTCCCTCAAAATCAACATCAATGGCAATATTCTGACGTTTTGCATCCGCCAGCACTTTATCAATAACAGCTTTTATTTGTATAAGCTCGGCTTCTTCTTGTCCTTCAGTACGCACAAAATCAAGATAGCCTTCAATCATTTTTTCCATTTCAAGGATATCGGCAGCCATAGGCCCTGCTTGTTTTTCATCAAGCATTTCCAGCTCTAATTTAAGACGTGTCAGCGGTGTTCTAAGATCATGTGACACACCAGCAAGCATCTCTGTTCTTTGCGATATCTGTCGCTTTATACGATCACGCATTGTCAAAAATGCGTGACCCGCTTGACGTACTTCCAACGCCCCTTCTGGCTTAAACCGAGCCACATCACGGCCTTTACCGAACCAATCAGCCGCAACAGCCAACCGTCTAATAGGCCTAATTTGATTACGCATAAAAATGATAGCGATGGAGAATAAAGCAATAGACACACCCATCATCCATAATACAAAAATATAAGACGATGAATTAAATACACGGCGCTGTGCTGTTGTGAACGTTACAACACCATGCTCAGTTAAAACGGACACACTAATCCATTTATCATTTTCAGCCGCCTTTAGAGAAAAAGATTTGCCCAATTCAGCTTTAAGATATTTTTTTAAACTTTTTACAGCAACCTTAGAACGCCACCCGTCCAGCTTATTCGGATCAAGCGTTTTCTTATTCTTATCAAAACTGAGAACAATATTAAAATATTGCGCTGATAATGTAGCGATACTATTTATATCCTCCTCAAGTAAGAGAGGATGGCTGTCTAATCTATCAAGAACAAATTCTATCTCGCCAACAAGCCCAATCGCTAATTGATCGGCCATACGATCCCAGTGTCGATCATAGAAAATATATGTCGCAATAAGTTGCAATAACAAAGCAGGAATAACGATAATCAGTAACGACCGCCCAAACAGTGTTTTAGGTAAAAAGGGTTTTAAACTAAACATCATCAACCCTTAATAAATAGCCCTGTCCACGAACGGTTTTTAAATAGCGAGGCACTTTACTGTCATCGCCGAGTTTCTTACGCAGACGCGTTATTTGCACGTCGATACTACGTTCATTTTCTAATAGCCCTAGTTTTTCAGCCAAATCGTAACGAGCCACAGGATTATTGGCTTTTTGAATAAGCATCTCGCATAGTTGTTTTTCACTATTGGTCAGTGCGACATTTTCCCCATCATCTTTTTGCAACACCCCTTGCTCACGATCATAGAGCCAATCACCAATGCGAACATCCTTTTGTGCTGAAGCCTTATATTTATGAGCCCTTTTTAAAATCGCCTGAATACGTAGCAATAATTCTTTCGGCTCAAACGGTTTTACCAAATAATCATCTGCGCCGATTGTTAAACCTTCTATACGATCAGCAGGTTCACCCTTTGCGGTGAGTAAAATAACAGGCAAATCACTACCCTTCTCTCGCATTTCAACTAAGAAATCAAAGCCAGATTGGCCAGGCATCATCACATCAAGCACAAGTAGATCATATTCAAAGCCTGCCAGTATTTCTTTGGCCTGTTGAGCATTTTCCGCACATGAAACCACATAATCTTGCTTAGCCAAAAAGCGCTGCAATAGATCTCTAATACGATCATCATCATCTATAACTAGTATATGAGGCTTCTCAGCATAATACGGCATAGCATTACTTTAAACACTATGCCGCCCAAAACAAAGTATTTTTGATTATGCGCAACGCTTCAATTCTAAACCTGCTGCAGCAGTTTTTGCTGGCACTGGTCTGTTCTCAATAAGAACAGACAATATTGATAAAGTCTGAGTAATTTGCTCTCCTGAAAGCCCTTTACGCCACCCTCTACCATATATTTTATTTGCAACAAATGCTAAACGCTGTTCCTGTCTTTTTTCTTGCTTGTTCATATTTTCTCCTATTTTTTTTGTTAAATTACACACGTAAACTGCCTTCCAACACAGTGACAGCAGAGCCTTTTATCAAAACACGATCCTGCTGTATTCTTAAATCCAATGCGCCACCACGTTCAGAACATTGATAGGCTTGCATATGGTCTTTATTCAGTTTTTTGCCCCAATATGGGGCCAACGTACAATGCGCTGATCCCGTCACAGGATCTTCCGCAATACCATCATCCGCACAAAAAAAGCGTGACACGAAATCATATTCAGGCACATCAGAACGTGCCGTTACGATAATAAAATCCTTATATGCCATAAGCGTATTAAAATCGGGTTTCATATCTCTAATTATCTGCGCATTGTCGTAAACCAGCATCAGATCACGCGATTTATATATTTCTTTAGGCTTTGTTTTAGACAGTGCCTCAAAAACAAAAGATGGAATTGATTCTGCCTCTATAGCGGCACCTTCTCGCACAGGAAAATTCATAACATATGAAGCAGCTTCCTTTTGCACATTTAACTCACCCACAAATTTTGTATCAAACGTTACTGACTGAACTTCTTTTTTTATTTCTGTCATATAAATATGTGCCGCCGCTAAAGTTGCGTGGCCACATAAATCTATCTCAAACATAGGCGTAAACCACCGAAGTAATGGATTACCATTTTTAGACAAAAGAATAAAAGCGGTCTCAGATAAATTCATTTCTTTGGCAATATTCAACATAAGCTCATCGCTTATTTGACGGTCGAGAAGTACTACGGCTGCCGGATTTCCTTTAAAAGGCTCATTAGAAAAACTATCGACTTGCCAAATTTTCATGTTAAACTCCTTAAAATAATTTGTATAAATTTAGAATATAATGTATAAATAAAGACAAAGAGGTCTAAATGTCAACAAAAAAATTTGAAAAATATAAAAGCACCGCAGAAGCTGCAGCAAAGCTACTAAATCCTTTAGTTGAAATCGTCATTCATAATTTGGAAACAAACACAATTGAGGCAATCTATAACAATTTTTCTAATCGTAAGATTGGTGATGATTCTAATTTTGAAGTAGCCGAGATAGATAACTTAAGCGCCGTTATTGGCCCATACCAAAAAACCAATTGGGATGGACGCAAGCTAAAATGCACCACAGCAGTCTTATATGACGATGATGGTAAAGCTTTTGGTACGATATGTATGAACATGGATGTAAGCCAGTTTGAGCTATTAGGCAATTTCGCTGAAAATATGATGCGCTTAAATGAAAACATCACCGCCCCCGACCGTCGTATTTTTGAAAGTAACTTAGATGAACAGATCAATGTCTTTGTCAAAGAATATACAGATCAAAATAAAAAGGCCTTAATAACCCTCTCCAAAGAAGACAAAAAGCAAATTGTTAAGGACCTTCAGCTCAAAGGCGCCTTTGAGCAAAAAAATGCAGCGGATTATATTGCAAAAATACTCTCTATCTCCCGCGCAACTGTTTATAATTATCTAAAAGATTAAGGAAGGCACTATGAGCACATATTTTGATGATAGAGATGGCACCATTTGGATAGATGGCGAGTTTAAAGATTGGCGAGAATGTAAACTACACGTCATTACCCATGGCTTACATTACGGCTCCTCTGTATTTGAAGGTATCCGCATGTATAACGGTAAGATATTCAAAAACCGTGAGCATATGGAACGTCTTATCTTTTCTGCCAATGCCTTGGACATGAATATTGATTACTCTGTCGATCAATTAATGGATATGGCACAAGCTGTTTGCGAAAAAAACAATCTCACTGATGCCTATTTAAGACCCATCATTTGGCGTGGATCAGAAGCCATGGGTGTCGATGCTCGTGCAGCCCTACCCCATGTTGCTATTGCCGCTTGGTATTGGGGTAGCTATTTTGGCGATGCTGCTGAAAAAGGTATTTCACTCGTCACCGTAAAATGGCGCAAACCACCGCCAGGGTGTGTACCATTCGAGGCCAAATGTGGCGGTATCTATGTCACAAATTCTTTGAACAAGCATGAAGCGGTCGATAAAGGCTATAATGATGCGCTTGTCCTTGATTGGCGTGGACAAGTCTGCGAAAGCAGTGGTGCTAATCTTTTTGCACTGATTGATGGTGTTCTAAAAACACCTATTGCGGACTGTTTCTTAAACGGCATTACCCGTCAAACAGTCATTCAACTTTGTAAAGATTTAGATATCGCCGTTGAGGAATGCGTCTTAATACCAAAAGATTTAGAAAAAGCCACAGAAGTCTTTGTCACAGGCACTGCCGCAGAAGTAACCCCCGTCTCTAGAATTAACGACACAGTTTATAAAGTTGGTGAGGTTACAAAAAAACTACAAGAAGCATATACAAAATTAACGCATTAAGAATAATTGTCATGCCCGTCTTGTACGGGCATCCAGATCCCCGCATAAAGCGGGGATGACAGATAATTAAACATTAAACTTAAACAGATAGATATCGCCGTCTTTACAGAGGTATTCCTTACCTTCTTGGCGAACCTTGCCTGCTTCTTTGGCAGCTTGCTCACCACCTGCATTCACGTAATCATCATAAGCCATGGTTTCCGCACGGATAAAGCCTTTTTCAAAATCTGTATGAATTGCACCCGCTGCTTGCGGTGCTTTCGAGCCTTTACGTACAGTCCAAGCACGAGCCTCTTTTGGTCCGACTGTAAAAAACGTCATAAGATTTAATAGCTCATACCCTTTACGGATAATTTTATTCAAACCTGGTTCTTTCAAACCAATTGTTTCCAAAAACTCTGTACGCTCTTCTTCTGAGGGTAATTGCGAAATCTCGGCTTCAATCGCCGCACAAATGATCGTGTATTCAGCATCTTCCGACGCTGCCTTTGCAGCAACCTTTTCTGTCCACTGGTTACCAGACGCTGCATCATCTTCATTAACGTTACACACATACAGAACTGGCTTAGCACTCAAAAGATGCAAACCTTGATAAGCTTTAATCTCATCTTCATCAACATTTACAGTGCGTGCTGGCTTACCTTCATCAAGTGCGGCCTTAATGCGCTCTAATAGAGCCAATAAAATTTTGGCATCTTTATCTTGGCTTTTCGCTTTACGTTCGTTATTAGCAATATGTTTCGCAACAGAGTCCATATCCGCCAAAATCAATTCCATCTCAATAATTTCAGCATCACGTAACGGATCAACCGAGCCACTAACATGGATAACATCATCATCTTCAAAGCAGCGTAACACATGAATAATTGCATCTGTTTCACGGATATTGGCTAGGAACTGATTACCTAAGCCCTCACCTTTTGAAGCACCTTTAACAAGCCCAGCAATGTCGACAAACTCTAATTGTGTTGGGATGATATTGGCAGATTTACCGAGCTCTGCAATCTTTTTGAGACGGTCATCAGGCACAGCCACACGGCCAATATTTGGCTCAATCGTACAAAACGGAAAGTTTGCCGCTTGCGCCGCTGCTGTTGCTGTCAATGCATTAAATAACGTTGATTTACCTACATTAGGCAGACCAACAATACCGCAATTAAAACCCATCTCTTATAATCCTTTCATGTGCTCTGCCATATAGGTGGCAAAATCAGCTTGTTTATCTTGTACTAGATACGGCGTTAATTTAGCTGCCGCATATATAAATTCTTCCAAAGTCTTTTTCTCTGCCTTAGCAAAATCGCTAAGCACATAACCATGGACTTTTGCTTTATCGCCAGGATGCCCAATCCCTAAACGAATACGCCAATAATCTTTATTGGGCAAATGTGCATCAAGTGACTTAATACCATTATGCCCTCCAGAGCCCCCGCCTTTTTTTACACGGCTTTTACCAAAAGGTAAATCCAGCTCATCATAAAATACAAAGATATTCTCTGGCGATATAGAATAAAATTTGGCAGCCGCTTGAACAGATGTGCCAGACTTATTCATATAGGTTTGAGGTTTTAGTAAATAAACTTTTTTACCTTCAATAATGCCTTGGGCAAGCTGGCCATTAAATTTGTTTTTAAATGCGTTAATAGAATAACGATCAGCGATCTCATCAATCGCCATAAAACCAATATTATGTCTGTTATTTTTGTATTCTGAGCCTGGATTACCAAGGCCTACAATAAGATATATTTCTTGAGATGATTGAGGGGCAAAAAAGTTCAGCATGTGAATAGCTTAGCCTTTCCAGCCCCTCAATTAAATATTTATTATTCTTCAGTTTTTTCTGCAGATTCTCCTTCAGAAGATCCTTCTGAAGATTCATCACCAGATTGTTCAGTTGCCTCAACTTCATCCGCCGCAACTTCATCTTCATCATCTTCAACGATTGCCTGTTTAGGCTCAACAATAGAAGCGATTGTGAAATCTCTGTCAGAAATTGTAAACTCGACACCTTTCGGCAAATTAACGGCGTCTGATTTAATAACATCGCCAATTTTTGTACCTGCAAGGTCGATTTCAATAGATTCTGGAATATTTAAAGCCGCACACATTACTTCAACTTCGTAACGCGCAACACTTAAAACACCGCCTGCTTCAAGGCCTTCGCTTTTATCTTCGTTTAAGAAATGTACAGCGATGTTCACAGGAATACGTGTTTTTTCTGTTACACGAAGGAAATCAACATGTTCAACAACATCTGTTACTGGGTGTAATTGTACATCACGTGCCAACACAAGATTGTTTTTGCTATCAATTTTAATGTCACATAAAGACGTGAAAAAATGTCCTTTATGTAATTGTTTTGTTACTTCATTAGCGTCCAAGCTGATTGATACAGGGGTTTCCTTGTTACCATAGATAACAGCCGGCACTTTACCATTACGGCGTAGTGCGCGGGCGATTCCCTTACCTGTCCCTTCGCGCTTGGCAGCGTCTAGTGCGATATGTGCAGTCATAGATTAGCTCCAATTTAAAAGTTAAGTTAAACCTTACGAACCTCCAGGGGTGTCCGTAAGAGTGTCAGATATAGCCCTAAAGCCGTGATGATTGCAAGTATTTTTTACTATTCTTTCAAAAGCGCTGAGACAGATCTTTCTTCAGCAATTCTGCGGATCGTTTCACCCATAAATGGCGCCACTGATAATTGCGTAATATTTTGAGAAACACGCACCGCTTCCGTTGCCGCAATTGAATCTGTGATAACAAGCTCTTCAATAGATGACGCACTAACACGTGCAACAGCACCGCCTGATAAAACGCCATGTACAACATAGGCATAAACAGCCACAGCGCCCTGCTCTTTCAAAGCTGCCGCCGCATTGCAAAGTGTGCCGCCAGAATCAACAATGTCATCAATCAATACACAGACCTTATCCTTCACATCACCCACAACATTCATGACTTCTGATACGCCAGCCTGCTCACGACGCTTATCAATAATCGCTAAATCTGCATCTAAACGTTTTGCCAAAGCCCGTGTTCTAACAACACCACCAACATCAGGCGACACCATACACAGCTGTTTGCCTTTATGTTTAGCCTTAACACGGGTCTCCATGTCAGGGACAAAAACAGGGGCAACGATTAGGTTATCCAGTGGAATATCAAAGAAACCTTGAATCTGACCAGCGTGCAGTTCCATCGTCAAAACACGATTTGCCCCCGCTGATGTGATGAGGTTAGCGACCAATTTAGCTGAGATAGGTGTTCTAGGGCCTGTTTTACGATCCTGCCTAGCATAACCAAAATACGGCAAAACGGCTGTAATACGGCGTGCAGAAGCACGTTTCAACGCATCAATCGTTACAAGCAATTCCATTAAATTGTCATTGGCTGGATAAGAGGTCGATTGAACAACAAAAACATCTTCACCACGAATATTTTCTAAAATCTCTACGAAAACTTCCATATCAGAGAAACGACGAACACTGGCTTTACATAGAGGGATAGAAAGATAGGCGGAAATTGCTTCGGCCAAAGGACGGTTCGAATTACAGGTGATGATTTTCATAGGCCGTATTCTTACTATTTATTTAATTATGAGGCGATCTTAACTTGCCAGGCTTAAATTTCAAGCCTTAATCATAATGACAGACGCTTGCCGTCCATAATCTTCTTCATTTTTATGTGTTTTGCGACGATAGCTAAAACATTTAGCGTCTTCTTCATACGTATCTATTCCACTGATATCAACAGCTTTTACACCTGCTTTACTTAAACGCCCCTGACAATATTTTGGTAAATCAAAGTGCCACTTATCCACTTTTTTAAAATAGATCGCATTTTTTTTATCTTGCTCAAGAAAACGATCATAATACTCATCACCAACTTCGTAAGAGTTTTGTCCAATACAAGGGCCGATTGAGGCCTTAATCGTTTCTATCTCTGCGCCAATTTCAATCATTTTAGCAACAGTGTTGTCTAATACCCCCTTAAAAGCACCACCCCAGCCAGCATGTGCTGCGCCAATAACAGTTGAACCATCAGCTTTTTGACCTTCAAATAAAACAGGCGCACAATCAGCCGTTAAGATTGTCAGTGCTAAATCTGGCTTATCGGTAACCATTGCATCTGCCTTTGGCCGATCTTGGCCTGCACCTTTAATATACAGACAATCAGCACTATGAATTTGATACAAAGAGGTTAGCTCTTTAGCGCCTATAGCTTGCGCAACAATCAAGCGGTTCTCTTTAACATTGGCTTTTTCATCTATAGAGCCTTGACCAACATTAAGACTTTCAAAAATGCCTCTGCTCACACCGCCTTGTCTACCGAAGAAACCATGAGACACATTTTCACTAAAGTCTTTGTTTTGATAGATAATCATACAAACCCTTCTAAACCATAATCCTTGTCAGAGAAACAAAAGACTTTAAACAAAACACCCATTTGCTTGGCATCAATCAATCGCTGCCAGCCATCTTCGGCGCCAATCTTACGAGCACGTTCAATAATCCCCAAATTTTGTAAAAACTCACCTTGGGTTATAAAAGGATATATATGCCCCTGTGCTGCCATGCTCAATGCTTCAAAATCAACATGAGATGTAATATCCGCCTCACCTATATGATCCAAAATGTCCACATATTCATGGCTTTTGACCGCTTGCAAGGTATCACCAAAAGACGTTTCGAAATGTCCGTAATCTATAAAAAGCTTAATACCTTCAACAGCCGACAACTCTTCAATAATAGCTTCACGGGCTGGCGATAACTCAAAAACACCAGAACCTTGTATATCCGCCACTTTCAATGAAAGCGGTTTCAAACCAATGGATAATTCACCCTCATTAGTGAGCTTAATGTCCCGTTCAAACCAGTCTTGTCCGACTTTTTCATACTGATGAATAGGTAATGCATCTAGAAATTCATTGCCAATAACAATAACCGGCACATCAATATCAATTTCATCCAAGCTGTCATGCCAATGCACTGTATAGTCTTCTAATGTCTGCATTTGGATATTCTTTAAGATTGAGCTCTGCTCAATAAGATGAATATGACATGCCTGAAAACATGGTGGCAAATGTTTTATCATTCTGAGCATATCTGCCATGAGCGTGCCACGGCCTGGGCCATATTCTATAAGCAAAAATTTCTCTGGCGCACCAAGCTTCATCCAACAATCAGCCACCCATGCCCCTAATACTTCACCAAATAATTGTGAGACTTCAGGCGCTGTAACAAAATCCCCTTTCACGCCAAAAGGGTCTTTACTATTGTAATAATAATACGCTACCTGCCCCATGAAATCAGCAATGCTGATAGGACCTAATTGCCTTATTTGATTAGCGATTTTGTCGGAGAGCATAGCCTATAATCCCGATCCCCACTAATCCCATAGGGATGCATAAAAGCTGTCCCATACTGAGTCCAAAACTTAAAAGACCTAAGTGCAAATCAGGTTCACGGACATATTCAATCATAAAACGGAAGAATGCATAACCTAATAGAAACACACCCGACACAATCCCTGCTCGTTCTCTAATGGTCTTTACCCGATATAGCACCATTAAGATAACAAACAGTACAAAGCCTTCAAAGAAAGACTCATAAAGCTGACTTGGATGGCGAGGTAATGTATCAGGTGCTGTTGGAAAAACCATCCCCCATGAATGCGTTGTAATACGGCCATATAGCTCGCCATTTACAAAATTTGCTAAACGGCCAAAAAACAAACCTATTGGCGTTACGACAGCAATGATATCTGTCAGCTTAAATAAAGGGATTCCTTGTCGCCACGCAAAACCAATCAAGGCGGTAATTGCCCCTATGAGGCCGCCATGAAATGCCATGCCGCCTTCCCATAATTTGAAAATTTCAACGGGATGGGACAGATAAAAAGCTGGGTTGTAAAATAATACATAACCTAAGCGACCACCTACTATGACTGCCACAATCATCCAAGTCAGGACATCATCAACATCATCTTTCGTTGGCCGTGTATCAGGCGTATAACCAGCCAAACGTTTCGCACAAAATAATCCGCCCAAAAACCCTGCCAAATAAGCAAGCGCATACCAACGAATAACCAATGGGCCTAAGGACAAAGCAATAGGGTTTATATTAGGAAAGTCTAACGCCATTATCTGTACTGATCTTTTTGTGACAAGTAATTGTCAATATAGTCCTTTACCCCATCTTCTAATGATGTAAATGGCTTATCATAGCCTGCCGCTTTTAATTTAGCGTTCGAGGCTTCAGTGATGTATTGGTATTTATCACGTAAGGTGTCTGGCATATCTATATAAGATATTTTAGGCTCCATTTTAACAGCGCCAAAAATGGCATTTGCAAGATCATTAAAGCTTCGTGCCTCACCAGTTCCAATATTATAAATGCCGCTTTTAGGCTTTTCTTTATAAAACCAATATAAAACATCAACAATGTCTCTGACATAAACAAAATCACGTTTTTGCTCACCGTCTTTGTACTCTGGATTATACGATTTAAATAGCTTTGCTGAGGCCCCCACAGTGATTTGCGGATATAATGTCGAAACAACACTTTGCTGCGAGCCCATATGATATTCATTCGGCCCATAAGCATTAAAAAATTTCAGGCCAGCCCATTGTGGTGGCATTTTTTCAGTTTTATCTTGGGCAATACGGGCAATACGACGATCAAATAGGTGTTTACTCCAGCCAAAAGGATTAAGCGGCAGTAATTTTTCCAAACCTTCAGGTGTATCATCATCTTCAAAGCCCGCAGAACCGTCACCATACGTCGCATAAGACGACGCATAGAAAAGTGGCACGTCATTATTAGCAGCCCATTTCCACAAATTACGTGAGAACACAAAATTAGCGTTTACGACTAGATCGGCGTCATATTCAGTTGTTGAAGAAACAGCCCCTAAATGAAAAATAGCATCAATCTTATCTTTATAGCCATTCATATACTCAAACAACGCATCTGGACGGACAATATCTTTAAGCTCGCGTTTGGCAAAATTCTTCCATTTATTATCTTTACCGAGCATATCGCATATCACGATATCGGTGATTCCCTCTTCCTGAAGCTTCGCAGCTAGATTAGATCCAATAAAACCGGCACCGCCTGTAATGATAATCATAAGATAATTCCTTCTCGATTCTGTTACCTATTAAAAATACCACAACTTATGTGGATGTCTACTAAAGGAATCCTTGCCACCTATATAGGTTTCTTGCTATGCCTTTCTCATGTCTTATTTGGAAGATCTAAATTTGTTAGAAAGTGAACTTGAAGGCCACCCTCTGGATGGCTTAGAAGAGCTCAGCAGCTTGCTTGATTGGCAGTATAAACGTATCGAGCAAAACATGGCTATCGTTACAGTACAAGGACAGTTCCAGACCTACAGCATTAACCTAATTTGGAACGAACAAAGCAACAGCCTTCTCATGGAAACGGCCTTAAACATTGCTTTTGACGATGTTTCTGAAGGCTATATCCCCTCAACATTGATGGACATTAACACACGTTTGTGGTTAGGACATTTTGTCTATTCGGAACAAAGCAAGGTGACTTTCAAACACACTTTACTTACAGCCTATCTCGAGCATATTGAGCAGCTCATCCAAACCACACGCACAGAATGCGATCGTTTTTACACGATCTTTTTCATGATTCAAAAATGCGATGTGAATGATAAAGACAAAATCTTCTTGGCACTAACCGATTCAGAAGGAAAAGCCTAAAAGCTTATCTTTTCCCTAGGCCAATTTCTTTCGCTAATTTAGAGCGTTTTTTCGCATAATTAGGGGCAACCATTGGATAATCAGCAGGCAGATTCCATTTTGTACGATAATCATCAGGAGTCATGCCATAAGCTGTTTTTAAGTGACGTTTAAGCATTTTCAACTGTTTTCCATCATCCAAACAAATCAGATAATCAGGCGTGATAGATTTCTTAACAGGTACTGATGGTGTCAATGTCGTGCCATGAATCTCTTTTTCATGCTGTAATTGCAGCATTGTTTCGTGAACTTTACGGATAAGTGCGGGGATATCATCGGTATTCACGTTATTATTCGCTAAATGCGCCGAAACGATTTCAGTTGTTAATGTTAAGATTTCATTGCCAGACATTTTGAACCTTCTTTCTTTTTTTTATTGTTATTATTAAGGTTTTTAGATCAACACCCGTTGTTTTTTCTTAGGCTGAGATACATCTGCAGGCCGCAAATAAATTGGGTCTAACACACAATATTGTTCATTATTCTTAAAATCAAGGCTTGTTACATATTCAATGAAATCATCCCCTGAAATTTTTGGGTAATTATTTCCTGACACCACCTTAACACCTTGTTTTTCTTGCAAAGCCTCAACAAATTCTAAATGCGTATTTCCAAAATAATGTCTCATACAATCACTAACGATTATTTCACTTATTTGTTCCTTATTTAAAAAAGAAATTTTTGAGGGGTCTTTATTAGCCTGATTGTAAAACTGTACATAGTAATAATCTTTATACGTTTCCATGACTAAAAAGTAATTCTCATTTGGTTTTAACGACTTTTGCACACTGTAGTTGAGCACATCAAAAACACTAACGCCGTACACTGGTATATTAAGAGCTAACCCTATAGCCTGTGCTGCAGCAATGCCCAAACGAATACCTGTAAAACTTCCAGGTCCTCTTGAAACAACGATAAAATTTAGCGCAGATTTATTGAGCAATGCACTCTCTAAAAGTGCATCAATTTGAGGCAATAAATTAGTCGCTTGATCCCTTGATGTTTCTTCTTGGTAGACAAAAGTTTGCCCAGAACAACTCAACCCTATAGTAAAACCACTATAGGCCGTGTCGATTACGAGGAAATTATCATTAGATCGCATTATCCTGACTTACAGGATTTCAGCAGCCTCGTCAAAATCTAAACGTGGTGCCCGTGGATATAAACTCTCTGGATCACCATGGCCGATACTGCACAAGAAATTAGCTTTCACAGATGTACCAGCGAAAAACTCTTTATTGACGCCCTCTTGATCGAAACCAGACATCGGCCCAGCATCTAATCCCAATGCACGGATCGCCATAATTAAATAGGCCCCTTGCAAAGTACCATTTCTAAACGCTGTTTGTTTTATGAGGTCATCATTACCAACAAACCACGATTTTGCATCAGTATGTGGAAATAACTTTGGTAACTTCTCGTAAAATTCCATATCATGGCCAATAATAGTCACCACAGGTGCCGCCATCGTTTTTTTAACATTTCCTTCATCTAAATAAGGTTTTAAGCGTGCTTTCGCCTCATCTGTTGTCAAAAATAGAAACCGTGCAGGCGAACAATTAGCTGAAGTCGGCGCCATCTTCACAAGATCATAGATTTTTTCTATCTGATCTTTCGTGACAGGCTTGTCTTTCCACCCATTATATGTACGGGCTTTATTAAATAATAAATCAAAATCTTTCTCTGCTAGCATAAATCTCCTTAAATAATCATTGTAAGTTAAGTAATAAGACTTATTTTAAAATCAATGCGTATCGTTATTTTATTTTTAGCTATATTTCTTTCATTGCTTATAAAACCAGCAGTAGCAAAGGCGCAAACTATAGATACTAGCTCAGCTATTATTTTAAGCTACCAACGTATTGATGAGGAAACCTATACAGACACCAACACACAGCTCGATCAATTTCTGAGCCAAATTGATATATTGCAAGATGAAGGATTTAAAATAATTGGTCTTCCCATACTCGTAAATGCCATAAAAACAAAGACACCCTTACCAAAAAAATCTGTCGTCATCACATTTGATGCTGGTTATGCCTCCACTGAACCTGCTCTGATAAAATTATTAGAAAAAGATATTCCTTTCACTTTATTTTTAAGCCTTGGCGCTGTTTCAAGAGATTCCGCACAATATTTAAGCATTGAAAGTTTGAAGCGTATGCACAGCAAATTTAGCAATGTAACATTTGCCCTAACAGCCTATAATTATGCTCGTTTAAACAACGAAGAAGCGATACGGGCAAGCATTAATGACAGCAAAACAATTTACAGGAAGATTTTTAAAGAAGAACCGCAATATTTTGCTTACCCATTCGGTGAATATAACGATCTTTACCAAACAATCGTGAAAGAACAGCATTTTGAGGCGGCTGTCGCCATGCACTCCAGTCCTGCTTATAGCGGCTCTGATTTATTCGCTTTGCCTCGTTATGCGATGAGTGAGGAGTTTGCCAATCCTGACCGTTTTAGATTAATCATCAACACAAAACCTCTACCTGTTAAAGCTATTAGCCCAACAAATCCTGCCTTATCTTCAACCACGCCTAGTTTTGGCTTTACGGTGCAAGACCCACAATACACTAAACAAATACGCTGCTATATTTCAGGGCAAGGCGAAGTGCCCTTAACAATTTTAGATAATAATCGTGTAGAAATACGCTTATCCGAGAGCTTAAATGATAACCGTGTACGCTTAAACTGCACAGCGCCAACAAAAGACAATAAATACCTATGGTTTGGGCGTTTATTTACGCTGCAACAGGACGCACTTCCTGAACTTCAGGAATAAAATGTTTGAGCATATTCTCAATACCCATTTTAAGCGTTGCTGTCGAACTTGGGCAGCCTGAGCAAGCTCCACGCATGTGAAGATAAACAACGCCGCCATCAAAACGATCAAATTCAATGTCACCGCCATCTTGTGCTACGGCTGGACGAACACGTGTATCAAGAATCTCGATAATCTGTTTTTCAATTTCAGAGGTCACACCGTCATCTTTTTGATTGGCTTTCTGGTAAGCCTCAAGATCAATCACTGGAAGACCTGTCATATAATGATCCATAATGGTCGCCAATATGCGCGGCTTTAAGATCGACCAGTCTTTATCATCTGTCTTTGTCACAGAGATGTAATCACCTGAGAAGAACACTGTTTTAACACCTTGAGTCAAAAATAATTGCCGCGCCAAAGCCGACGACCCAGCCTCATTCGCAGATTTAAACTCGGCCGTACCCTCTTCCATAACTGTTTGCCCTGGCAAAAATTTTATTGTTGCTGGGTTTGGTGTATCTTCTGTCTGAATAAACATTTTTTACTTTCCGTTTAGTGCTTTTCCCGCAAAAGCGGGAATCTTATAAGACCCCCGTTTTCACAGGGGAAGCAGATTGAAATTAATAAGCTCCTATGCTCTTCTTGCTTGCATCTTCAGGAATATAGATCGGTGTATCAAGAAGGAAATTGCGATATGCACCATATGGGCGACCTGCAAAAGCTGGCTCAAAAGTAATCGACGCCATCATATTGGTAAATACTGGATACCAAGCCGCATAGTTACGCACATCCGCCGAACATTCAGCGACAACACGCATATCATGATAAATTGTTGCATAGGCTACACCACGCATAGATCGTTTTTTACCCATGAACTCACCTTGATAATCAAAATCAACGAAAGTCGCAAAGCCATTCCCTAAACCGCCACCTTCAGCCAAATAGGTAATACGATTATTTTTATGATTAGCCAATTGATCCTGCCAAAAGACTTCACCCAATTCACGTGTCACAATGTCCTTTAAATATTTAGATGGAAAAATTTTAAAGCGTCCATCTTGCTCGATGCTTAACTTACATTGTGCAAAATCTTGCGCTGCGGGAGCGACAATTTCTAAACGGTCGCCTGTATGACTGACAACTTGTTTCATCCAACCATCTGGATAAGTCATGGTCACACCATAATCAGGGTCTGTCCATACAGTGACTTCTGCCTGAGCAGGTAATGACCATGCCAATAAAAAGACTAAAAACAAATATCTCATGACCAGAACCCCATAATGTCAAAAATTTCCTTATAAATTGGTGTCGCTAAAGCACGTGCCTTTTCAGACCCTTTGCGCAATATAGCATCAATCTCTGCACGATCATTTAATAATCGTGTCATCTCTGTGCTGATCGGTGATAATTTTGCTACAGCTAAATCCGCCAAAGCCGGCTTGAATTTAGAAAATTCTGCACCACCAAATTCTTTCAGCACAGCCTCTGCACTGATATCATTTAAGCCTGCATAGATATTAACCAAATTCGCTGCCTCTGGACGATTGTCCAGTCCTTTAATATCAGACGGTAATGCATCAGGATCAGTTTTAGCTTTTTTAATCTTTTTAGAAATGGTTTCAGCGTCATCTGTTAAATTAATACGGCTCATATCACTTTCCGCTGATTTAGACATTTTTTGAGCTCCATCCCGCAAAGACATTACCCGTGTACCAGCCCCAACAGCAATTGTCTCAGGCATTGGGAAATACTCTTGACCATAACGGTGGTTAAAGGTCGCCGCTATATCACGTGCCAATTCCAAATGCTGTTTTTGGTCATCACCTACAGGCACATGCGTTGCCTTATAAACAAGGATATCTGCCGCCATCAAAACTGGGTATGCGTAAAGACCAAGACCCGCCTTTTCTTTGTTCTTACCTGCCTTGTCTTTAAACTGAGTCATGCGATCAAGCTTGCCGACTTGAGTCATGGTCGTTAGCAACCAGTTAAGCTGGCTATGTTCAGGCACAGCCGACTGCACGAATAAAATCGATTTAGAGACATCAATGCCGCCAGCAATATAAGCCGCAGCTATTTCTTGTGTCGCTGCTTTTAAACCTGCTGCATCGTAAGGTTGTGTAATCGCATGCAAATCAACAATCCCGTATAGATTGAACTCACATTGCTCTTCTTGAAGCTTTACCCAGTTTTTAAGCGCACCAAGGTAATTCCCCAGATGAAGCTGGTTCGTTGGTTGCATGCAGGAAAGGATACGCTTCTTACTCATTTTGATAACTTACTTCTTTAAATAGTTTTTTATTTCTTTTATAGAAAAAACGCCCGTGATGAAAACAAAAAATGTGTAACTAGCAATGCCGATAGCGACCAAAACAAACATTTTCACTAAAATAGGCATCACGATCATATAATTGCCAAGCAATAAGCACGCACCCATTAATCCAGCACAGAGGACTGTAGCCAATATTTTTTTAGTCTCAGTCGGCTGCAAAATGATTTCGTGGCGTGTGATAAACACATAGATAAATATCTGTATCCACATTGCTACAGAGGTTGCCAAGGCAATCCCGATAATGCCTAAATAGTTGATAGCCGCTAAACTCATCAATGTATTTAAAATCGTTGTTACAGCTGATATTTTAACGGGTGTTATCGTGTCTTGGCGTGAAAAATAAAATGTCGCATAGACTTTAGTTAGGATAAAAGCAGGTAGTCCAATCGCATAGGCTTTCAAAACATTAGCGGTCAATGCAGTATTGTCAGCGGTAAATTCACCACGCTCAAACAACCCACCAATTAATGTGTTAGAGATGCAGCCCAGTGCGACCGCTGCTGGTAAAGCGAGAAGTAATCCAAAAAACAGTGATTTAAAAAATAATTGTGACGCACGCTGTGTGTCATTTGCGCTCACGGCACGAGCCATCATTGGCAATAAAGCCGTGCCTATTGCAACACCGACTATCCCCAAAGGTAGTTGATTAAGCCTATCAGCGTAATAAAGAGCGGAGATCGCACCCGCAGGTAAAAGTGAGGCTAAAATCACATCCACAAATAAATTGATCTGTGCCACCCCTGCACCGACAACACCAGGCCCCATAAGTTTAAAAAGTTTTTTAATATCAGAATTAAAGATAGGTTTTTTAAAGTTAAATCTTATCTTATAGGCTTTCATGCAGACCCATAAAAAGATAAATTGTAGCACCCCTGAAAATAACACTGCCCAAGACAAGGCATGGCCCACCGTATCAAAATAGCCACTTATCAATAAACCGCCAATCAAACATACATTAAACAGCACAGGTGCAGCGGCAAACGGTACGAAGCGATTATGCGCATTCATAACCCCTCCCATCAACGCCGCTAAAGACATCAACGTCAGATAGAAAAAGGTAATACGAGAGAACTCAACGCCATATGTATAGCGTGTTTCCCCTATTTCAAAACCAGGCGCAAGCAAGCCCATCACATAAGGCATCAACCAGATAATAAGAATACTAAAAGGAATAAGTACAGCGGATAACACACCCGCAACAGTCCCTGCATAATCGGAGGCACTGTCTTGACCTTCCCGTTCCTGCTTTTCTGTATAAGTCGGGACAAAAGCAACTGTTAAAGCGCCCTCTGCCGTAATACGGCGAAACATATTCGGCATTTTAAGCGCAATAAAGAATGCATCGGCCACAGGTCCAGCCCCCAAAACCGCCGCCATAATAATATCACGGATA
>MDSV01245412.1_pt1 | contig 29398 bp, 28 predicted proteins | sample 810851 | NCBI WGS metagenome assembly MDSV01 (sample SAMN05326640, study PRJNA326480) | marine metagenome | isolation source: seawater | place: Atlantic Ocean: North East | collected 2012 | reverse complement strand
TGGGAAAGAGCGGATGGGTGGCTTTACTTATTGCATTTATATTTATGTTGGCTGTTTTTGGTCAAGTGCCAATTAATGATGTTTTAGTTGGTCGTGTAGCACGTGAAGAGTGGCGTAGCCGAGTTTTAGCGATGAGATATATTTTAACTTTTTCGCTTACTGGTATAGCGATACCAGGAATAGCTTGGGTCCATGGAAATATGGGTTTTGATGGCTTGTTTGTTCTTCTATCGATTGGAGCAGCCTTAATATTATGTTCAGTAGTTATGTTGCCGCGCTTGCGTGCAATCACAATGCCCGTTAATTAAGTGGATCATGGAGTTAATGTTGTTCACTTGTAGAAATAACAATAAACAAACAGATTTTTTTTAAGAAAGTACTTTTATGCTAAAACTAAACGTTATTACAGTTAGTACCCGTCCAACCAGGTTGGGGCCTGCCATATCAAAATGGTTTATAGATATAGCATCCGAAGAGTTTGGGAACACTTTTGATGTAGTAGATGTTGATTTAGCAGATTTTAATTTACCGGTTTTTAATGAGCCTAAACACCCGCGCTTTAAAGATTATGAAAACGAAGTAACTAAGATTTGGAGTGCAAGTGTTGAGGCAGCCGATGCTTATGTATTTGTGACTCCTGAATACAATTATGGTCCACCTCCATCTTTTGTTAATGCTTTATCTTATTTAGCTGGAGAATGGCACTATAAACCTGCAGCTTTCGTAAGCTATGGTGGAGTTTCAGGCGGGTTACGAGGAGTACAAATGGAAAAGCTTTTATTGACTACTTTCAGAGTAGTACCAATTTTTGAGGCTGTACCAATACCTATGTTTGCCGAACACATTGAAGACGGTGTATTTAAAGCCAAAGAAATTCATGTGGATTCTGCGAGAATGATGATACCTGAATTGGCACGCTGGGCGAATGCCTTAAAAGTTATGCGTAAAAAAAACTAAAATAATATTTTTAATAATTAACTAATCATTATAATTTGTTAAATTTGGCTTTTTATTATTAATAAAAATTAATGTGCGGAGCTAGCTATGAAAACTCGTTTGAGTGGTAAAACTGTTTTAGTGACGGGGGGCGAGAGTGGCATTGGTCGTGCTATAGTTTTGAGATGCTTAAACGAGGGTGCATCAGTAGTAATTGCTGGTATAAACGAAGAAGATATAAGTAAGACCATCTCAGATGCTGAGGCTGATGGAGCCAAAGAACGTGTATCAGCCATAGTGACGGATGTTACTAATTCAGAACAAGTTCAAAATGCTATTGATTTGACAATAAATAATTACGGTAGGCTTGATGCTGCGATAGCTAATGCTGGAGCGTTTTGTGTAAGTACACCGTTTGGGGAATGGGATATAGATGAATGGGAGCGTGTAATAAACGTAAACCTTACAGGAGTTTTTTATGTTTTACATGCCGCGGCAAAGGTCTTGGTATCTCAAGGTGAAGGTGGTAGTTTGATTGCTACCGGTTCTTCTACCGGTATCAGACCTATTTCGAATTTAATTCCTTATACCTCTAGCAAGGGTGGAGTACATCAGATGCTAAGAGGGCTAGCTGTAGAAATGGCTCCCCATAAAATAAAGGTAAATACTATAGTTCCTGGAATGGCTGAAACCAGACCAGTAATGACTCAGCAAGGTTATGTAGAGGCTGGTTTAAAGGCTGTACCTATGAATGAAATAGTAAAACCTGAAGAACTAGCTGCTTTTGTAGCTTTCTCGTTGAGTGATGAGGTGCCGCATATGACTGGAACACTGCTCAAAGTTGATGCTGGCCGAACATCGGCTTAAGGAGAAAAAAATGAATTATTATAACCTTGCTGGGAAAACCTTACTAGTTACAGGTGCTGAAACAGGAATAGGCCGAGCAATTGCCATAAGGGCTGCAAAAGATGGTGCTAATGTAACTGCAGCTGGGATTAATAATGAAGGACTTAAAGAGACTTTGGGGCTGGCTAGAGCCGAGGGTGCAGAAGAACGTTTTCTAACACTAGAGGTTGATGTAAGGGATGCAGTCCAAGTCCAAAAAATGTTTGATGATACATTATTAAAGTTTTCTAGGTTAGATGCTACTGTAGCTAATGCTGGGGTTATGATAGAACGAAGACCTTTTATAGAATCCACTCATGAGGAATGGCATCATGTATTATCAGTAAACCTTCACGGTACTTTTCATACGCTTCAGGCCGCCACGCGAATATTAAGAAAACAAGGACAAGGTGGGGATTTATTAGTTACTACTTCCTCTAATGCTGTTCGGCCAGGGCCCCAGGCATCTTCTTACGTTGCTTCTAAGGGAGCGATTCATCAAATGGTCAGGGCACTTGCAGTTGAACTAGCCTCCGAAAAGATAAGGGTTAACGCTATAGTTCCAGGCCTTACTTTGACGCCAGGGACCCAGAATCGTCCTGGTCACATAGAAAGAGGAATAAAAAACGTACCGATGGGTGAGATAGTGATGCCCGAAGAAATAGCAGCATTAGTAGCATTTACGCTTAGCGGAGAGGCGCCACATTTGACAGGGACAGACTTGAAAGTTGATTCAGGCCGCACTTCAGCTTAACAACTTTATATTGTTGAATTTCTTGCAGCCAGTTGGGATGTGTCTGGCTGCTCTGCTATACTGTGAGGCCAGCCATGGGATTTTTCTCTCAGCATTTATGGCAAGAGGTTTCAACAATTTTGGTAGATAGATTGTAGTCCCATACAAACGAGTCCATTTTTGAGTGTGTTCTGTAAGAGGGCGTTCACGATTTTCCCAAATATTTAAAGCACTTTTTAAGTCTTTGGTTTCGTTTAATGCTACAGATAAGCCTAGACCATTCATCATTGCATGTCCTGCGCCCTGTCCTAAGTATGGAGGCATGGCGTGTGCTGCATCTCCAAGAATTGCTATTTTTCCTTCCGACCAACGTTTTAAACGAATTGTTTTAAATTGAGCCCATCTACTTTCATTCCATTGAGCGTTTTTTGCAAAACGCTCAATGAGCGGTTCCAGAGTGGGAAAAGACTTTTTCCAAGAGCTGACGTTTATAGGGGTGGTACGTCCAGCAGAATCATCTGCCATGCAGGTAAAAATTGCATAAATTTCAGATTTTGAGTTTGGGCAATACAAAATTCGTCGATTATCTGCCCAAGCTTCTACCATTGCGATGCCGTCAGAAGGGTTAGCAGGCATATCTTTGGGCAAGCTAGGAATTACCATACGCGTTCCCCCCTCTTTTTGAAAAACTTGGCTGTATGTTAAATCCAGACAATCACGAATGCGTGAATTAATGCCATCAGCAGCTATTATTAGATCTGCTTGGTGTACTTTTCCGTTAGCTAGAAATATTTCTCCTTTGGGATTAGCTTCAGTAACATTTGACCCAGTTAGAATTTCTACCCCAACATTCTCAGCCCGTTGGGCAAGTAAAGAAATAATATGCCGTCGGCTTATCCGATACCTACCAAGTCCTGACTTAAGCCTTAATATTAATTTTCCGTTAGCATTTATTGAATCTCGATAATCTATCTCTATGCCTCCCGCTAGAATAGGATTGAGAATACCTAAGGCATTAAAAATGCAGACCATATTATCTTGTATGGCTATCCCATATCCTTCGGAGTTAAGCGAGTTACGCCTTTCATGAACCCGGACAGTCCATCCCCTGTCAGCCAAACCTATTGCTGCTACCAATCCTCCAAAACCGGCACCAGAAATTTCAGCGTGGCGTTTTTCTAACATTTAAAATTCCTTCTAAATTCTAAAAAAAATGTAAATATAATTTTGAAATATATTTCATAAGATCACACTTCTTAAAAAGTATAACCCCTAATGATATCAATTCTATTACTAGTTTATGGAACGGCGGCAGACTAATATGGGTTTTAATATATGGTGTTGATTAATTTATAATATATTTCTGATATCTGTTATCCAACAATAAATTTAGATACATAATTTTTGTTTTGGTTATATGATTAATTAATGAATTTAGCCCTTAAAATTTAGAAATTTGAGACTTAGTATGATCAGGTTTATTGTTGAATATGGTATACTGATGGTTGGAGGAGGTAACCCGTGAAGCTCTATATGACTGAGATGTCAGGAAATTCTTTTAAGGTCCGTGTTTTGGCTGCAATATTAGGAGTTGATTATCAGAACATACGTATTGATTGGGAGAACAAAGAGCATAAATCGACGGACTTTCTCAAACTCAACCCTAGAGGTCAGGTGCCCGTAATGGAGATTGAGAGTAAAATCTTATGGGATTCAACTGCCCATCTAGTATACATAGCTAAGAAATATGGCGGTGATGAATGGTTTCCACCAGACCCTCTTGAGATAGCTGAGATAATGCAATGGATGTCATTTGCGCAAAATGAAGTACAATTTGGTTTACAGTGGGCGCGGGGGGTTACAATATATGGCCGTCGACCAGAAAGCTTTGCAGGCTATACAGCAGATGGTAAATTGGCATTAGAGGTATTAGAGAAACAACTCTCATTAACGGGTAATTGGTTGGCTCTAGGACGTGTAACGCTTGCTGATATTTCTTGTTATCCGTATGTTAAACGAGCCCCGGAGGGCAATATAGCATTGGGACCTTATCCTTCTGTGAGTAAGTGGCTTGAACGTTGTGAGTCATTGCCCGGCTGGATAGTTATGGATCCATAGGATTTACATCTATCTCCGTATCTTGAGTTCCACCTAATGGTGAAAGACAGAATATGAATGATAAATTATTAACGACTTTAGAACCTTGTGAAGGAGTTATGTTAGTAACCCTAAATAGGCCTAAAAAGCGCAATGCGCTTTCTGCTGAACTAAAAATAGCTCTTACAGAAACTGCTAAAGCATTGTCTGAGCGCAATGATATTGGAGCAGTTATACTTACTGGAAACGGCAGTGGTTTTACCTCTGGGAACGATATATCTGAGGGTAATTCTTTCGCACAAGGGCTCTCCCTTCCCGAAGCAAGGCGGCATATTCGTTTAGGACTAGAAATGTGCAATGCATGGGAGGCAATGCCTCAACTTTCAATTGCAGCAATTGAAGGTTTTTGTGTTGGTGGTGGAATATCTCTAGCAGTTGCTTGTGACTTTCGTATTTTACATAGTAATGCTTGGCTAAGAGCGCCGGAGGTCGAACTTGGCATAACGTTTTCTTGGGGAACACTTCCAAGATTAGTTCGATTGGTGGGGCCAAATAGAGCTAAATTGATTGCAGCCCTAGCTAGAAAAATTGATGCTAAAACTGCTTTATCGTGGGGTCTTTGCGATAATGTGGTAGATGATGTAATGCAAGAGGCGTTAGATATGGCAAAAGAAATTTCAGCGAAACCAAGAGTGGCGCAGCAGATGATCAAAGAATCAATAAACCGATTAAAAGTTGGTTCCGATAACAGTACACTTGAGCAGGACCAAGTATTACTTAATATGAGTGATCCAAATACTCATATCTTGCAGTCGAATATTTTAAAAGGTTTGGCAGAAAAATGATTAAAAACGGGCAAATTAGATATCTACAAGATATAAAGAAATACACCCCCCCAGACCATACAGGGACAACCAACGCCCGATTGATTGAAAAAACGTTCTGTGAAAATTTTGAAATGATTCATGGAACTATAGAGCCTGGCTGCGGAGCACATAGGCACTCTCATGATGTTCATAGTCAGGTCTGTTATGTTCTTGAAGGTAAAATGGATGTTAGTTTTGATGACAAAAGCCCCATAAGATGTGGTCCTGGAGCTGTCGTTGAAATACCCCCAAAAGTTGAGCACCTAATTATAAACTCTGGTGAAAAGCCCTTAAAGATTCTTGTTATATATAGCCCACCTTTGCCTCCTAGGGGAGACATCCCGATTGATTGTTAATGGGTTTATCTAAATTAATATGTTAATTAGACTAGTGTACTTGGTCGGCTATTTATATTTTCCAGCCACCTTCTAAGATTAGTCGCTTCTTCAGGAATTTCAAATTTTAGCCGGTCAGCAAAACTGATTGTACAAAAGGCTGTAATATCTGCGATCGAAAAATTTTTACCAGCTATATATGTTCTATCGTCAAGAATTTTATTAACTACAGTAAAAAACCTCTTTACTCTTTCTCGTCCTCTATCAGCCAATTCAGGTATTTGCTCGTAATTATCGGGACCAGTTAATGCTCGGTTTTTAAGGCCTGGAGCAGAGTTTCTTAAGGACTCACCAACCGCCAGAAAGCCATCTATTTCCATCCTCCATTGCATGTCAGCAACCATAGCCTTTTCCTCTTTATCAACTCCCATTAACGGAGGGTTCGGATAAGCATCTTCTAAATATCGACAGCATCCAGCAGTGCTGAAGAACCGTTCCCCTGTTTCAGTTTCGAGCACCGGAACAGTGCAATAAGGGTTAATATTTTTAAACTCAGGACTTAATTGTTCGGCATCTCGCAGGTTCACCTCTATATTTTTAATAGAATCTGTTAATCCCTTTTCAGCAATAAACATTCTTACCTGTCGAGGACTTGGCGCAGTTGTGCAGTCATAAAATATAATCACTTGGCTTCTCCATTTATATTCAGATTATCATAGCTATTAATTTGAAAATATAGTTGGCTCTTTTTAAGGCTGGTGTGATAAAAATTAGCAACGTCTTTTATAAGTGTAATTTTTCTTCTCAAGAATATTTGTATCATAGGAAATTTGCTGAATACTATGGTTAGTTACATAAAATGTTATATTAATTGGAGGCTATAAAATAATTTTCTTAAATATTCTTAACTACCAGTTCTCGTAATACTTTCTTTAGGCCTAAACATGAGATTTTATAATTTATGTAGTTAAGGAATGATCATTATTTATTATTAACTAAATTTATAAAATCAGTTAAATGGAGAGAGACTAATGACAGGAGATAATACAAAGCAAACCAAGACAGAAGGTGCGTATTCTGCGGGTGAAGGAAAATATTTTTTTGAGGTTTCTAATTTAACCGGTTTCAAAGCCGGCCCTAATTATGCTGATACATACGGTTCAGTGGTTGAGGGGGAATTAACGCAAGTGGGTATTATGACAATTCCTGCGGGCATGTCATCTGATCCTCATACCCATCCAAATGAGCAATGGGTTTATTTGTTAAGGGGGCGTTTAAGTGCTGTTGTAGACGGCCAAGAAAAACAAGTTTCCCCAGGTGAACTGATGTATATTCCAGCAAATACAGTTCACAGTGTAGATGTTTTGCCTGGTGAAGATGCCCACTTCTTTACCTGTAAGGATTTACGCCATGGTATTGCGGGTACGCCAATAGGTCCTGAACGAAAATAATTAAAAATAAACCTATGTAATGAGGATTAAAGATGTCTAAAAAATCTACAGAAGAAACCAAGACCGATGGCGCTTATAAAGGAGGAGACGGAACTTATTTTTATGACGTGGGAAAGCTATCATATGTAAATGCTGGTCAAAATTATGCTGATACATACGGCTCAGTAGTTGAAGGAGAATTAACGCAAGTGGGTATTATGACAATTCCAGAGGGTATGTCGTCTGATCCCCATACCCATCCTAATGAGCAATGGATTTATTTGTTAAAGGGGCGTTTAAGTGCTGTTGTTGATGGCCAAGAAAAACAAGTTTCTCCAGGTGAACTGATTTATATTCCAGCAAATATAGTTCACAATGTAGATGTTTTGCCCGGTGAAGATGCTCACTTCTTTACTTGTAAGGATTTACGCCATGGTATTGCGGGTACGCCAATAGGCCCTGAACGAAAGTAGTTTAAAAAGTGAATGAGAAATTACATGAAACTGTAGCAGTCATCGGCTCCGGTACGATAGGTGCATCATGGGCAAGTTATTTTTTAGCCCAGGGTTGTAGCGTTCGAATTTGGGATCCAGACTCTAGTTTTTATGAACGAACAAAACTTTTTATCGATAACGTTTGGCCAATTATGAAAGAGCTTGGTATTGCTGAATTGGCTTCGCCAGATAATGCTATTTATTGTAAAAGTATGGCTGAAGCAATTTCAGGGTCTACATTTGTACAAGAGAGTGGACCAGAGAACGCGGAATTAAAAACAAAACTAATTGCAGACATTGATAGTATTTTATCACCAGATATTGTGATATCTTCAAGCTCGACCGCTCTGCCAACTAGCGAATTTCAGGGTGGGGCGAAGCATCCACAGCGTGTGGTTTTAGGGCATCCTTTTAACCCTCCGCATTTAATGCCATTGGTTGAAGTGGGTGGAGGAAAAAAGACTGAGATATGGGCCGTGGATAGAGCGATTGATTTCTATCAAAAGATAGGTAAATCCCCGGTAAGGTTACGCGCTGAAATACCTGGCCATCTGGCTAATCGCTTACAAGCAGCAGTTTATCGCGAAGCAGTTTATCTGGTGTCTGAGGGGTATGCTTCTGTTTCTGACATAGATAGGGCGATGGCTCAGGGACCAGGGCTACGGTGGGCCTTTATGGGGCCACACATGACTTATCACTTGGGAGGAGGGTCTGGCGGAATATCTAATTATTTTGATATTCTGGGTTCTAGCCAAGAGAGACGTTGGGCAGCCCTCGGTGAGCCTAAGCTTACAGATGAGGTAAAAGAAAAAATTATAGAGGGCGTTAAAGAGGAAGCAGGGGGACGTTCTTTAGAAATGTTGGCTGCTGATCGAGATGAGATTTTAGTAAATCTTTTGAAGGTATTACAAAAAAAATCTCTATAACTAAGTCCTATAAATAAAACAAAGGAGAAATTTGTGAGCGAAACCAATGATTCTAAACCACTTTTATTTACCCCTCTTACATTAGGTGAAGTAACACTTAAAAATAGAGTGGTAATATCTCCAATGTGTCAATACTCCGCGACCAATGGTTTGGCGAATGATTGGCATAGTATACATCTCGGACAGTATGCGCTGGGAGGATCTGGTTTGGTGTTTTGTGAAGCTGCTGCTGTTGAAGAGCGAGGAAGGATTACTCATGGTGATTTGGGCATATGGTCAGCGGAACATGCTACTGCATTAAAACCTATTGTATCTTTTATATCTGCTCAGGGCTCTGTCCCGGGGATACAAATAGCCCATGCTGGTCGTAAAGCAAGTATGCAACGCCCTTGGTTTGGAAATGGCCCATTGGAAGAGAGCGACTTTAGGCGTGGTGAAAAGCCTTGGGATATAGTGGCTCCTAGTCCTGAACCAATTAATGAAAAATCCTTAATGCCCCATGAGCTATCTATTAGCGAGATAAAAGAAATACAGGAGGCGTTTGCGAACGCTACCAGACATGCAAATACAGCAGGGTTTGAGGTTCTTGAAATTCATTCGGCTCATGGATACCTTTCTCATACTTTTTTATCTCCGCTGTCTAATCTTAGGAATGATATATATGGTGGAGACTTAAACGGAAGAATGAGGTTCACTCTTGAAACGGTAGAAAAGGTTCGCGCTGTATGGCCGGCTGGCAAACCACTTTTTGTTCGTATATCTACGATTGATGGAGCGGATGGTGGTTGGGCAATGGAGGATTCGATTGCTTTAACTAATGAAATGAAAATTAGAGGAGTTGATGTTATTGATTGTTCGTCAGGGGGTATTGCGGGAACTGTGACTGCTTCTCGGGAACCTTTGCCTCTAGGGTTTCGGGTTTCTTTATCAGATGAGTTGCGCCGTAATAATAATATTTTGACTATGACTCATGGGCTTATTTTACACGCTAATCAAGCTGAGAAAATATTGCAGTCCGGCGACGCCGATCTGATAGGAATAGCTCGTGAGGCCCTATATAATCCTTATTGGGCTCGTCATGCAGCGAATGAGTTGGACTTTGATGAAAATTACTCTGATTGGCCAGAACAATATGGTTGGTGGTTGACAAGGCGTGAAGCTCACTTGAAAAACATAGGTGTTCGTTAAAAGTATAAAAACTATTAATTTAAAGAAAGACTTCATATGCCATCCCCTATTCGCTTCTATTTTGATTTTGTTTCCGCTTATTCGTATGTCGCTATGAATCGGATAGATAAAGTAGCTGCAAGATATGGCCGTGAAGTTGACTGGAAGGTGGTTGTTTTGCCAGATATATTAGACCATCATAATTCTATATCACCTCGAGAACAGCCAGCTAAATTCGCCCATAACCAGAAAGATTTTCCTAGGACATGTAAGATGCATGGACTGCCAGTTACTTTCCCACCAGAGGTTCCTCCTTATGGTGCAACCCTGCATAGATTAGTATTTCTTCGTTTAAAAAGAACAAACATTGAGTTAGCTAAAAATTTTAGTTTAGCTGTTGGTAATCGTTACTTTGGCATGGGTAAGGAGGTTCGGACCGCTCGTCAGTTGGCCTCTGCCTGCAGTGATTACGGTGTTCCAATCGGTATTGATGAGATAAAGGCAGCAGAAAATGATAGAACGGCGCAAAAGTCTTTATCTTCAGGCTTTAAACGTGCAATCGCCGATGGAATGTTTGGTGCTCCCTTTATGGTGTGTGATGGAGAAAAATACTGGGGGGCAGACCGTCTCGACCACTTAGAATATAACTTAAAGAGAAAAATAAAAGTACCCCGTGGATTCGAGCCATTTCCCTTACTAAGTAATTTCACTGAACGTAATGGTCCTTTATTTCATAGAGTGAGGAATGGTAAAATAACCTTTGCATTTAGAGTCGACGAGAGACACCTAAACCCTCGAGAAGTTGTTCATGGTGGCTGGTTAACTAGTTTTGTTGACGTATCTATGGCAAAAACAGCAATGTTTCAAATCGGCCGTGATGGTGTTGCCCCTACTATCCATCTAGAAACCGATTTTATTGGTGCTATAAAACCCGGCCAATGGGTTGAATGTCAGGCTAATTTAGTAAATAGGACGCGTTCTATGAATTTTGTTGAGGGCGTGGTAACTGCAGATGGAATACCTGTAGCGCGCTGTTCAGCAATTTTTAAAATTCCGTATAATTTACAAAAATAAATAAATTAGTAGTTCTAGCTAGCAGTTTGCATTAGTAATTAAAACGTTTATGGCCAAAATTATGCACGTCCTTTATATATACCTTTCATATAGCCTATGACAGAGGCGTTGAAAAAGATTATCTGGTTTATACAGCAATCAAAATTACTTCTTATTATGGTTATGGTTCCTTTTTTGGGCTTAGCTTTTATGCTAAGCCAATTTTTAAGATCAGTGCCGGCTGTCATAGCCCCAGATTTAAGGAGTGAATTGAATTTAACAGCAATAGAACTTAGTTCTTTACCGGCGGCTTTATTTTTAGGTTCTGCTTTGATGCAACTACCTGTCGGCGTTCTTTTAGACAGGTTTGGCCCTAGAAGAACAATAGCAATATTTCTGTTAATATCTGCAGTGGGCACCACATGGATATCTCGAGCAGAGAGCTCTTCAGTTCTAGCATTAGCGTTATTTGTTGCTGGTTGTGGCATTGCACCGGTTTATATGGGTTTGATTGTTTTGCTTTCTCGGTGGGTTCCTCGTGATCGTTTGGCTACAGCAAGTTCCATAGCAGTAGCTGTAAGTGGAGCTGGTTTATTACTATCTGCTGCACCATTTGCCTGGGCGAGTGTAGTTATCGGGTGGAGAGAGACGCTTGGTTTTGTGGGGCTTGGAGCAGCTTTGCTATCGGCTATAGTTTGGTTAGTATCGCGAGATCGGCCACCTGGAGAAATGCCGGAGAAAGTTGTACCCGAAACTTTGCGGCAAACAATTCTAGGTTTAAAATATGTTTTAAGAGACAAGAGGCTCTATGCCCTTGCATCAGTGGCCTCAATCTCAGTTGGTTCTTTTTTAACTACTCGTGCCCTTTGGACAGGCCCCTATCTGAATGATGTTTTTGGTCTTGATATGATAAGTCGTGGTAATGTGATATTGGCATTATCTGTAGCTTGGCTCGTTTCAGCTCTATTTTATGGGCCACTTGATCGTTTGTTTGATACACGGCGTGGCGTTGTTAGCGTAGGAGCAATAAGTATGGCTTTATCCTTTGTATTGCTCGCTGTAAATAACAGCGGATCTGTTGGGGTTGTTACAGTCTTACTTGTTTTACTTGGTTTATCATCCTCTTTTACTGCACTAATTTTTGCACATGCCCGAGCTCTTTTTCCTGACACACACACAGGTAGGGCTATTACTGCAATTAACCTTTTTATTTGGAGTGGAGTATTTTTAGTGCAGGTTATTACTGGTTTTATAGTAAATGCTTTTCCAGCTGACTCTCAGGGCCATAGTCCAATAGAAGCCTATCAAGCAATGTTTATAACTTTGGCCATTGCATTAATTGTTGCTGTTTTTGTGTATAGGCGGATTGAAGATGTACCACCCTCTAAAGACATTGCTCATTAGATAATTAATTTTCGAGACCCGCTCTTAAACTTATATCGTTAAATTGTATCTGAACATGTTTTCCAACTAGGTCATCTGGAGCGTTACGTGCCAACCAGGATAATACCTTTGCTGGTCTTTCGGGCGCCTGACCATTGGTGGTAGTTAATGCTGAAGCCTTAAATTCTTTGTTGGAATACATATCACGTACCATATCTGTATCTGTGAATCCTGGAGAGAATGCATAAATTTTAATTTTTGTACCTTCTAGATCAATATTTAGACACTGCGTCATTGATATAAGTGCAGCTTTAGAAGAACAATATGCGGCATAGTAACGGCCAGGAATAAAAGCGCGGGCGCTAGTTAGATTAATAATTGTTCCGCAATCGCTTTCTATCATTGAAGGAAGTACAGCATGGATCATATTATAGGGGCCCATAACGTTAATTTTATGAACATCTTGGAAAACATCTGGGGTCATATCCGCCACACTTCCCATTTTTCCTGAACCGGCGTTATTTATTAAAACGTCGATATGACCATGTTGTTCGATTATTGTGTCTACAAGATTTTTGCTTGCCTTGGCATCTGATACGTCAAAACCATATGTCTCAACTTTAGCCCCTAAAGACTCTGCTGAAATTTTAGTTTCATGGATTGCTTCCGCAGATTGAGCACATAAAATCAACTTTGGTTTATCTGCAGCTATAAGTTTTGATGAGGCTGCACCTATTCCTCTGCTCGCTCCAGTAACTACAACAACTTTGTCTTTCAAGTTAGTCATTTTAATTGCCTTCTTCGACTTTGATTGAAGTAATATATAAATACATTTATGTAAAAAAAAACGCCCAAGGAAAGCTCGAGCGTTTCTTAAATGTTAGGTAATGTATATTTAATTGCGGTTACCAAACAGCCTTAGCAATAATAAGAAAAGATTTATAAAGTCCAAATATAGTGATAGAGCGCCCATTATGGCTTTTTTTCCTGCAATCTCTGAATCATCTAGAGAATTATACATCTGCTTTATTCTTTGAGTGTCGTGGGCAGTTAGTCCAACAAAAATTAGAACTCCCAATACCGACACGACAAACTGGATCATTGAGGATCCAATAAACATATTAACAACACTTGCAATGATAATACCGAATAAGCCCATCATTAAAAATGATCCCATACCAGTTAAATCACGCTTAGTAGTGTAACCGTATAGGCTCATAGCAGCGAAAGTAGCAGCAGTAATAAAGAAAACCCTCGCTATGCTTTCACCAGTATAGACAATAAAAATATTGCTTAAAGATAAGCCCATCACTCCGGCAAACAGCCAAAAAAGAAGCTGACCCGTGGATGATTTCATTCGGCTAATCCCAAATGAGAGTACTAACACGAACGCCAATGGGGATAGCATGGCAATCCAACCAAGCGGCTTTGTTGAAAGGTACCCTTGTGGGGTTATGGCATAAAAAAGCCCCAGTAAAGCAGGCGTAGAAGCCACAAAATAAGCTACTACCCCGGTTAATGCCAGGCCCGTCACCATATAGTTGTAGACTCGTAACATATGGGCTCTCAGGCCTTCATCTATCTGGGAATCTACTCCTGTTCGATTAGACATTACGCCGTGGTTAAACTGGTTAGACATATATACCTCATAATCTTTGTAATTCATTGTGCTCAATTAGAGCAGTATTATACTATGAATATGGTCATTCTAAGCTTGAAAAGCAACAGCGAGTTATACTGGCTTATTTAGCTGTCAACTATTTACGTATTTTATGAATGTGATTATATACGAGAGAAAACCTGATTTCTGTAGCACCCGCCGCAAGACATAGACCAAGAGATATTAAAATAAAACCAAGAGCTATTTGTGACGTAATTATAGGCAAAAGAGCCAAGGTTATTATAATTATCATCCCTAAGCGCAGGAAGGGATACCAGCTCTTCAACGGTTTTTTGTAATGATTAGGAAATATCAGTGTGTAAAATAAGGTTGCATGGTTGATTACGCCTATGGCGATTACCCATTCATTAACCTTTCCGCTAGCATATATAAATAATGCTATTGAAAAAAATAAAACACCGTTTATTTGTCTTTCCAACTGTTGGCTGAACGCACTGGAATATTGTACTTTTTCTGTGAGCCATATCTCTATTGTTGAAATTATTATTGAAGTAGTCGCTATAATCGAAATGCTCCACAACATCATAATTGGTATCTCAGGGGGAGGATGGACAGCTACGCCCCCTAATAAGCAAGTTAAACTGATGTGTGCTAACGAAAGCCGGGTACCAATTAATGACATGGAGTGAAATTTAGAAGTGAAAATAGCAACTAATAACACTACCGATAAAAAAATGCATATGCTTATTACGATTGGCATATAACCTAGTTTAAATGCCAAGGAAAATAACCCCGATAAACTGATAGTAATAAACAAACACAATGGAAGATGAACTACATTTAGTGCGCCATCAGATAAACCTTGCCCTATCTTCATTTGTAATAATTTAGCTTGAACTGATCAAATACAGATATTGTCGTAATGATGTTCATACGAAAGTTTTTATTCATTATAATACCGAATAGAACCGATCTTTTAATATTTAGTTTGTATCTTTTATTATTTAAAGGGTGCAGCCATTACGTTTTCTAAATTAGAACAAATAGAAAAACATCAGTTTCATATGGGTGTAGACAACATGTGTGGTATGGACCAATTTTCGACAATTACAGTTTTAGATAAAAATTTAGGAACGTTTTTATTAAAAAACACCTCATCTATGTAGGTTCCAAAACTGTAGAGGCTGCCATTACCCTCATTGTCTGTTTGGAATAATGCATAATTTGCCTCCACCATCATGATATTCGCGTCTACTTCGGCCTTGATACACACATTACTTATTAAATGTTTGTCAGTGTGAATGCTATATTCATTAGCTTGACGCAGAGATACGATTCTATCGCGGAGCATGTTTTTGTTTTCACAAAGCATTAGTGTTACTGGTAGCCCAAGGGTTACGTTTTGTTTGGGCGTAATCTTATATACACATTTTTCAACGAATAGATCTAACCATTCTTCTAGTTTATCATTATCCAGACAAGAACCGTAAGCAGAATACAGATCCTCGATAGCGAAACGTTTTTCTACTTCTATCAACGAAAGGCTCCATCTGGTTCAATTCCCATTAACTCAGCATAATATGACCAGAAACCTCTTATTGGTACGTCATTAACTCGGTAGGCTCTATCAGAAATTTCACCTTTCCCCCCCACCTCTATAACTGTTGATGAATCCCGCTCCTCTGAAAAACTGGCCTTGTGAGCGATCTCAATAGCTTCAGCGTCTTCCATTGAGACCAGGCCGCCTGGGCCAAATAAATTTAATTGGCGTAACCTATGGTTGGTCATATCTGTATCGTCGTCTGTGTAACCAAAATAAGTCCATATCAAGTCAAAAGCATTAACTCCTTTTGGTTGAATCTGTCTGGTCGCCAGAGAATTATTTAATTGTTGAAATGATGCGTTTGGGAACATTGTGGAAATAGCTAAATTGCGGTCATCTGTATACTCTTGACGAAACTCCAGTAAACTGGGGTCTAGCAACTTTAACTTATCACTATTAATTTCGTGTCCGCCATAAGCTTCCTTAGCATCCGAATCATTATCAGAGGAGGCGTGGGCATAAGTAAGGTTATGCCGGTGTCGTTCGTCCATCTCAACCCCTCCCTTCTGAGTTGCTCTATCTAAGCCAAAGGTTACTAAGAATTCATGCAGAAGACTTGCGTGGTAGGTGTCTCTTAAATTCTCTAAATAGAGCTTCCAATTCCCATGTATTCTTTGGCGTTGATAACCAAGAATCTTTATTGGTTTACAAAATAAGCGGGTGATATGACCTTGCATCATGGGGCCTAGATAATCTTCTAAATCTTCGCTGTCTTCAGAGAAAGAACCAAATATAATGCCTTGGTAGCAAGCCACACGTAGTTTACGAAGTCCGTGATCTGCTTTATCAAAATCATCATCCATCCCCCCCATACCCTGTATTCCTCGTTGGAAAGGAATGCCAATTAAATTGCCAGTTAAGTCATAACTCCATCTGTGATAAATACAGGTGTGAACTTTAGTATTTCCCTGGGCATGTCGACACACTGCAGCTCCACGATGCGCACAACGATTGACAACGGCATGTATTTTACCATCTTTGTTTCGGTTTATGAGTATTGGGGTATCACCTACCCAAGTAGTTTTAAAGTCACCTACCTCGGGTATTTCTGCTTCAAGGCAAAGATAGGACCAAGTTGTTCCCCTAAATATTAGTTTTTGTTCATGATTGTAAAGGTCAGTATCATGATACAACCAATAGGGAACTCGAGAGTAATCGCGTCGCTGCCATTCCACATTTAGTGACATCAGTTATCCTTTACAAAAGCTTCAAGCGTTATTTTTCTTAATCATTCCGTATGAATCACTATTCTATCAAAACTGATATATCAGTAGGCCTCCAGGATAATGTAACTGTATCACCTTCTGATATTGACTGGGCAGAATGTTTGTTAGGGGCATCGGCAGTTAGTTCCGTGCCATCTTCTGTTATATTTTTAAACCTAAACATCCCCCCTAAATACATTTTTTCGGTCACCAAAACTGAAATACTAGTGCCGTCTAATTGTTCAGTTGTATTTTCTACACTGACATCCTCAAACCGTAATGCAATCGAAACTGGCTGTCCTTCAGTTAGCCCGTCTGGGGTAATACATCGAAAAACTAAATCTAGACAAGAAACTAAACATTCACCATTCTCTTCGATTTTTGTTACATTTCCATCAAAAACATTTGTGTGCCCAACAAAGTCAGCTACAAAACGCGTTTTTGGTGTCTCGTAAATGTCTTCAGGTGTTCCAACTTGAAGAATATGTCCTTGGTCCATAACAGCAATTCTATCTGACATTGCCATTGCTTCACCTTGATCATGCGTTACAAAGATAAAAGTGTTTCCGAGCGATTTATGTAACCTTCTTAATTCGTCTTGCATTTGAAGTCTTAATTGAAGATCAAGTGCGCCCAATGGTTCATCAAGTAATAGAACAGAAGGATTGTTGATAAGGGCACGTGCCATTGCTACCCTTTGTTTTTGTCCTCCACTTAGTTGATCAATTTTGCGTTGGCCGTAACCTTCAAGTCGGACCAGTTCAAGTGATTCTTGTACTTTTTGATCAATGGCATCAGATTGAAAGCTCTTCATTTTTAGACCGAAGGCAACATTTTCTATTACGTTCATATGCGGAAATAGTGCCAAATGCTGAAAAATCATGTTAGTGCTGCGTGCGTAAGGTGGTTCCCCAATAGTATCTGTGCCGTCAATTAATATCTGGCCCTCGCTAGGGGATTCAAAACCACCAATCATTCTTAACAATGTTGTTTTTCCGCAACCTGAAGGGCCAAGAAGAGAAAAGAATTCACCTTGTTGTATATTTAAAGAGACGTTGTCTAAGGCAGCAACCTCGCCAAACCATTTCGATACGTTACGAATTTCGACAGTTGGTTCTGACTTTGAGGAGGTTTTACCTTGTATCTTATTATCTATATCAATCGACAAATTTTTTCCTTTATCACACTATTAAGATTTATCAGCAAAGTAGTCGCAACATAAAGTTGCGACTACTAGCTTTGAGAGTGGAATTAAGCCGTTTTAATTATATTCCAAGATTCAACCCATTTATCCATATTAACAGGGAAACTTAGCCCATAAAGCTTGACACCCCGATCAACCAAATCAAGGCCTAGCTTACTTTTTTGTTCTTTACTGAAAGTAGCAGCAACCTCGGCAGAAGTTGATGGATAATTAGTTACTTCTGTGAGTTTTATACCAAAATCTTTTGATAACATTGCATTTATTACTGCTTCTGCATTGGCAGCATTAGGGGAATCTTTAGGCACAAATCCAGATTGATGCCAGAATAACAGACCGTCGCTTGGCCAATTATTCACAACATTAAGACCCTTTCCTTGTAGAACTCTTCGCATTGCAATCCAGCCGTACATGGCATCTACTTCGCCTGATGAAATGAGGTTTACCGCTTCACCAAACTTAGTCCACATTGTTCTGACATTCTTCTTTTTATCAATTAAATAAGCTGTCATATCCTTAAGATCGCTGGCGTCCATGCTAACGGGGTCGGGATGTCCTCTGTGAAGAGCGGCAGCCATAATCATACCGTGCGCATCGTCCCTCCAGGCTATACGGCCTTTATATTTATCGGAGAATAAAACCCCCCAAGATTGAGTGAATGGATCATCAGTAGGAATTTTATCGGCGTTGTAAATAACTGAATCATAGCCCCAGACTATCGGAACCATGTAAGTTTTTCCGCCTCTAGTCACTATGTCTTTTTTAAATAGAGGACTGAGTTTCTGGGCATTAGGAATTTTGCTCATGTCTAGAGCATGTAAGCGCTCGTCACCATCTTTAGCACCCAAAGCTGGACCTTTAACAAAATTGGTGAGACTAATCATCATATCATAATTTTTTGTCCCGCCTGGTGCCATTAGTTTAGCGAGTGTGTCAGTCGGAGAAACGTATGGAGCATTTTCTACCTTTACACCTGACATGCTTTCTACAATAGGACGCCCCTGCTTCGGCATGAAAACACCAGGCATGATTGCAACCACTTTTTTGGACTGCGCTAGTGCTGTTGACATAGGAAGTGCACTTACAGCCAGTCCTCCAAGGCTCGCCACACCCGCTTTTTTAATGAAAGCTCTCCGATCTGATTGCTTTTCTTCAATAAAATTTGATTTATTAGTTTTATTTTTCATTATAAATCCTCCCTCCAGAGAGTGTTAAGTTTATTAAGCACATAAATTTCTTCATCTCATTTGCTGAACTACGTTTTTGTACTGCGTGAAGCACGATGCATAAAAACAAACCCAACAAAAGAACTAAAGATTGAAATCACGATGATTAAAACTGCCATCGCGGGTAACTGAGGGGCTAATTCATCAACTATTAAACCCCAAAACTGAACCGGTATCGTACGATCATAACCGGTAACAAAAATAGTTCTTATGAATTCATCGAATGATAGACTAAACGAAAATAGAGCTGTGGCAATGATGCCCGGCCTAATAATTGGAAATACGACACGAAAAAAGATTTGCAGAGGTTTTGCACCAAGATCCATCGCCGCTTCTTCTAGTGCTCGGTCAAATCCGTGTAAGCGCGGGAAAAGTGTTAGAAATGCGAACGGTAATACCCAGTTAACATGTGCAACTAGTACAGTTGTCCAGAGAGATGATCGCACGCCAGAAAAACCAAAGAAGATTAATAAAACTATACCGCCTATAATTCCTGGTATAATTATTGGTACGAGAATAAGGTACAAAACTATCGATTTTCCTCGAAAATCATGTCGAAAGCCCATGGCTAGGGATAATGCTAGAATTGTTGCTATAGTTGCTGAAAGAAAACCTACTCCGAGACTATTTAGAAGGGAATCTAGGAGTTCAGGACTAGAGAAAACCACCTCATACCAGCGGATAGTAAAGCCACGAAACGGAAACCCAACTATCTCTGAGTCGTTAAATGATAGTAAAACGATCATTAATAACGGGCCGTAAAGAAATGCGTAAAATGCCCCAGCATATATCCATAAAGCTGTTTTGTATCCTCTATATGGTTCTTTAGTTTTGAGGCTAGTTCGTCCACGGGTCTTTTTGTTATCTAGATTTTTATAAGTCATTTTCTAGCGATCCCTGCCCCCCGTAAATACATGCTGCACCCCAATCCATCTAGAGCTTATAAGAAGTAGCAATAGTACTATTATGATTAGGGTTATTGAGAGAGCAGATCCAAATGCCCAGTTATTATTAGCTAAGAACTGACTGGCAATGACGTTTCCATACATGATGCCCGATGCACCACCAAGTAACTGAGGAGTTACGAATGCGCTGATTGATAAAAGAAAAACCATAATACAGCCTGAAAGAACCCCGGGCCAGCTAAGCGGAAGAATAATTCGTCTAAATATTGAGCCTGGTTTTGCACCAAGGTCAGTAGCAGCTTCAATCAATGCCGGGTCGATTTTTTCTAGAGAAAGATAGATAGGTAGCGTCATAAATAGTGTGTAGACATAAACCAAACCTAAGAAAACGGCCCCCTCATTGTAGAGCAGCCAATCTATTGGAGTATCAATCACCCCTAAAGCCTGAAGAATATTATTGATTGCTCCGTGGCGACCTAGGATTGGAAGCCATACAAAAGCGCGAATTACATAGCTGGTCCAAAATGGTAGAAACATCATTAGGACAAATAGCGCTTTCTGCATTCCTTTTAGTCGTGAAAGTAAATAAGCAACTGGATAAGAGATTAACACGGTAAGAGCCGTCGTCATAAAAGCTATTCTTAAAGTTTTAAAAAGTTGATCTCTATAAAGGTCAGTAATAATTACTCTGGCATAATTATCAAAAGAAAAATCAGGTTTGGTGCCGAAAATAGTAGAGGTCCAAAATGACATCATTAACATAAATGCTAGAGGGGCTAGACCAAATAACAAAAGCCAGATAACGCCAGGACTAAGCAACCAAATTGGACGTCCAATAGGTTTTACTCCTCCACTGAACGCAGATTTGCGTTGCCTTGGATTATTATGAAAGGTAGTTGTCATGCCATCTTTTTGCGTAAAAGTTCAGTTGCTTGGATATCTACTTCTAAAACATCAGGGTTAATAACTACCCCGTAATCTTTTTTAGCATTTTCAATTGATACGTATCCTTGAACTACATCTTCTAAAACCCTTGCTGTTTCTCTTTGTAAGGCATCTCCATATCCTCCTCCTCCACTCAATATAAATTGAATTTTGTCATTGGGAGATAAACGACGGTATATTCCATGGTCAACGGTCTCACCATTAGCCCACATTCCGCTACCACGACCATTTTCCCCCCCGCATCTACCGAATACTGGAAAGGTACCATCTTCAGTTCTACCACTTAAGCGAACGGAACTTTCAACGTCATGAGCAAACTCTTTATTACCATCTAAAATACAAAACTCGACTTTTTGTCCTAGGCCTCCGCGATTAAAACCAGGCCCCCCCGAGTCAGGAAGAAGTTCTTTATGGGTATAGTACATCCTTGCTTCATTTTCAGTTACCTCTATGGGGATGTTACGTGTGTTATTAGGAAAGCATAAACAAGAATAACCGTCGTATTGGGCACTGGCCCCGAACCCCCCGCTATGCTGAGCAATAGCCATAAACGACCTTCCATCTGTATGTCGCCCGTGCAAATAAACCTCGTTAGCTGGTGATCCCCCATTTGAAGCAAGAATGGTCTCAGGCATAATATTTTCCATGGCAGCAAAGACAATTTCTGGGAATAGATGAGATATCATCGTTCGCCCCCAAGTGGCTGCAGGAGGCCGGGAATTAACAACGGTTCCTTCTGGAGCGATAACTTTTATCGGCCTTAAGCCGCCGTCATTATTTGGGATGTAGGGATCCAATGCTAGTTTAATAGGGTACGATGAGTAAGATCTGGTCATGTTATAAGAGCAATTTATTGCTGCCCCAACCTCCCCTGAAGAACCAGAATAGTCTATTATTACTTCGTCATCTATAACTGTTATTTCGGCATTAATTCTAATCTCGTCCTCGCAACCAGGAATTTTAGGAAGCAAAACATTATTTTTGTAAGAGCCATTGGGTAAAGCTGATATTTTTTTTCGTAGGCTGGATTCAGTACGGTGAATAACCTCTGCCCCCAATTCTTCTAACCCATCTAATTTATATTCATCGAGTAAGTTTTTAAGTCCGCGTGTACAAACATTGTTGGCAACTAATTGAGCCCTAAGATCTCCTAAAACTTTATCAGGGACACGTATGTTAGCTTTAATAAACTCGAATATTGTTTGATCAAGTGTTCCTTCTGTAAATAATTTCAGAATTGGGATTTTTAGTCCTTCTTCATACATGTCTTTAGATTCTAATGTCGACATACGCCCACCCATATCCAAATGATGAACTATACATAGGGTATAGCCGACGATTTTATCACGATGAAAGATTGGGGACGCAATTGATATATCGATGAGATGGCCACTCGCAATCCAAGGATCATTAGTTATGATAGCGTCCCCTGGTTTTAAACTTTCTGGTGGATGTTTTTTTAGGAAATTACGCATTACTTCTGGCACTATTCCCAAAAAACCAGCTGTTGTAACAGTTGAGTGGGATAGCATTTGAGCGTTCGTGTCAAACAAAGCACAACAAAAATCATGGTATTCTTTTACAGATGGGGTGTAAGCTGTTCGCATCAGTCCCGTTGCTGCTTCGTCGACTATTGTTATGAGTCGACTCCAGAGAATTTGTATTGTCACTGGGTCTAGTTGCATAGCTTAACTCTCCCCGATATAGGAATTTATCGATTGATCATCACTTTCTTTCGTATTAGTAGACGATTTAGCCAAGTCTATTTCAAGGCAGCCACGGTTATTAACGGTTAATTTATCTCCATCACCAATAACTGTTGTAGATTCGCGTTCTTCTACAATTGCAGGGCCCATGATTAATTGTCCTATACAAAGATCGGTTCGTTCATATACCGGCACTGTTGCTGTACCGGTTTCTGATGAAACGTAGACGTCTCTAAATGCTTTTGGTTCAGCGTCCGCAGTTGCAGTTGGTTTAGCAATATCAAGATGGGGCATGGGTTGGCTAACATAAACGCGGATACTGGCCAGTTCTATTGGGTTTTCGTCGTCCACTTTTCCATAAAGTTCATTATACTCAGCTTCGAAACTGCCTTCCCAATCGGTTTTAAGTTTTTCGTTAACTGTCGGCTCTTCTATATCAATTTCTAAGGGATAATCCTGACCTGAGTATCTTAAATCAACTGTTCTTCTTACTAATAATTCACTACCCTCCGGCATTAGAGAACGAGCTTCCTGTTCTAACTCCCTATAAAACTCATGAATTTTTGTAAGATCAACATTACGTAAAATTTGTCGAATAGTTCTGCTGCGCTCAAAAGCAACAGGAGCAGCTAATAACCCCAGTGAGGACATTACCCCTGAAAACGGCGGTACAATAACTTTAGGACAGCCTAATTTGCGTGCCAGACCCAAAGCGTGAACGGGCCCGGCCCCCCCGAAAGCGACGAGGGACAGTTTAGAAGGAGCTTGCCCTTTTTCTGCGACATAAACACGTGCTGCAGACGCCATGTTTTCGTTCACAATTTCGTGAACCCCGGCTGCGGCTTCAATTGGGGTAAGTCCTGTTTTTTCTGAAAGGGTATTTCTAATTGCTCGCTCAGCAGCGTCTCTATCAAGACGCATTTGACCGCCAAGGAAGTAGTCGGGGTTAAGGTAGCCTAATAATAAATCCGCGTCTGTTACGGTTGGTTCTTGACCATTCAATCCATAACTTGCGGGTCCCGGGTCTGAGCCAGAACTATCAGGACCTACTTGCATTAACCCTAGATCATTCACCCTAGCGATACTTCCCCCCCCAGCACCAATTTCAAGCAGGTCATAAACTGGAACTGCTGCCGGCAAGCCACTTCCCATTTTAAAGCGATGTACTCGGTCAACTTCGTATGTTCGTGTTCTAGCTGCTCGACCATTTTCGATTATACAAAGTTTTGCGGTTGTTCCTCCCATATCAAAGGATAACATCGGATCAATGTTCATAAGTCGTCCAAAATATGAAGCTGCTTCTACGCCCGCAGCGGGCCCTGATTCAACAATTTGTACTGGGACGCTTTTAGCTGTTTCAACCGTCGCTGTTCCCCCATTTGAGAGCATAACAAAAAGTCTATTTCTGTAACCACGGCTCTTCAAGCCTTCCGACAATTGATCCAAATATCCTTCGGCAATGCCTTTTACGTATGCGTCAATGACAGTTGTTGATGTTCGTTCATATTCCTTAGGCTCGGGGTGAACCTCGTGAGATAGCGACAATATTACATTTGGTAACTCACTTTTTAATATCTCTCCAGCTCTTATCTCATGTGAACTATTTTGATACGAATGAAGAAACGCTACTGCGACGGCTTCAACGTCAGCTTCTCGGAATATCTCGGCTGCTTTGCGCACGCTTTCTTCATTAAGTGGGTTTAGAACCATACCGCTAGCTAAAACACGTTCTTCGGCTCCCAAGCGTAATTTTCTTGGAACCATTGGCTCCGGTAGGCGAATAAACATATCAAATATGTCATAACGGACCTCGCGCGCAATTTCGAGAATATCTGTGAAACCCTCACTCGTTAAAAGACCTGTTTTTGATCCTTTTCTCTCGAGAATAACATTAGTTATTAATGTAGTTGCATGAATAACCTCTTTTGCTTCAGATAACATGTTCGGGATAGTTTCTGATAAGAGATCAACTCCTTGGATCACAGTTTTTTCTGGAGCATTGGAAGATGTTAACATTTTTTCTACTTTAACTTCGCCAGAAACAGAATCTACCAAAGAAAAATCTGTAAATGTTCCACCGATGTCGATACCCAGTCTATATCGATCCATTTTAATTCCTGTCATTTTGCTGACGCTTTAATTGAATTAATTTAAGCGTTGCTGCCCTAATTAGATATTTTACGAATATTAGAAAACTTATATTAATAAGCATTAGTTAAGAAAGTAAAGTCTTCCTTACAGTAATATACCCATAAGAAAAAAATATCTTTTCTATGGAGAATATTGACAGTCATTAGAAATAAGATTTACCGTTACTTTTACTCTTATGTTGCACGTTAAAGTTATGGATTATTTTTATGAAACCTTATGAGATAGCTGAGTGCTTAGGAAGTTTTCCTACTGCCACAATTTATGAGGCCGCAGGGAAGCTTGGTGATATGGGCCCGGAAATCAGACCTATTGTCCCGGATGTAGGGTTTAGTGCAATTGCATATACTGTAAAAACTTTTCCCAGTGACACGACAGCGGTTATCCGTGCACTAGACAATGCACCTGAAGGTTCGGTTTTAGTAATTGATTCTGGGGGTACTAATCGTGCTGCTGTTTGGGGGGGGACTTCTTCTCTGGTTTGCAGCATGCGAGGTTTAGCTGGATGTGTAACAAATGGGTGTGTGAGAGACACTTCAGAGTTACTTAAATTAGGTGTTTCTGTTTATGCCGCTGGGATTGCTCCAAGAGGTACGCTAAAAAATCACGAAGGATGGTGTGGATTACCGATATCTGTTGGAGGTATTAGTATATCTACTGGTGACTATCTCATTGGAGATAATGATGGTGTTGTGGTTGTTCCCGCCAAGAATGGTGAAAATATGTGTGAACTAGCCAGAGAACAACGCCACAAAGAGGAAGAGCGTGATAGAAGAGTGCGTAATGGGGAAGCCCTGTCAACTATAATTGGTTTGGATGAAATAGGATAGGAGCATATGGGCAAGACTATTACAGAAAAAGTTCTTTCCAGAGTAACTGGTGGAGATGTTTCCGCTGGTGAAATAATTTATCCTGAACCTGAGTTAATAACTGTACATGACTGGTATGTAGTTAACTTTGATAAAGCGCTTAAAGAACTTGGGGTTGAGAAACTTTACGATCCAGATAAATTAATTATATCTACCGATCATGAACCAGTGGCTGTTAGCCCTCAGGCATCTGCTCGTCAAAAACAAGTTCGTGAAATCGTTAAAAAATATGGAATTAAGCATTTTTACGATTCGGGACGCGGAGGACATGGCCACATTTTTCCGGTTGAAATGGGTTATGTTAAGCCGGGTATGTTTGTAGAGGCTTACGATGTGCATGTTACTAATTTTGGAGCAGTTGGAGCTCTTGCTATACCCGTTTTGATTGAAATTACTGAAGTGCTGGCTTGTGGCTCAGTATGGCTACAAGTTCCGGAAACAGTTCGCGTTAATCTCACTGGATCTTTGCTTCCGGGTACTAATATGCGTGACGTGGCACAAAAATTAATTTGTGATCTAGGTGCAGAATGCGTCGATTATGCGGTCGTTGAATTTGGGGGAAGCGCAATGCCCTCTATTGATATTGCAGGCCGTCACACTCTTTGTAATACACCAATTGATATTGGAGCAAAATCAGCATTAGTGGAACCTGACCAGTCCACACTTGATTATTTAGCGGGAAGGGTTAATGGCCCTATAGAGCTTATTTCCAGTGATTTGGATGCAAACTTTCGAGACATCATAGATTACGATCTAAATGCTTTGGAACCTCAAATTGCTATACCCCCCACACCAGATTGTGTGGTGGGTGTATCTGAAGTTGCCGGCAAAGAAGTACACCATGCCTTTATTGGTTCATGTGCTGCAGCTAACCTAAGTGATCTGAGAGCAGCAGCCGAAATTCTGAAGGGTAATCGAATTCATCCTCAAGTAAGGTTTATTATAACTCCAGGCACTCAGGAAATAATGTCTGCGGCTGAAGAAGAGGGTCTTATCGGTTTGTTTGCAGAAGCAGGAGCAATGATTACACAACCAGGTTGTGGCCCTTGTGCTGGTGGACGTATCGGAGGAATGGCTGACGGAGAAACCTCGATAAATACAGGAACAAGAAATGATTATGGTCGTTTGGGAGCAATGAAATCTGAAATTTATCTAGGCAGTGCCTCTACGGTTGCTGCTTCGGCAATTCAAGGGAAAATTACTGACCCAAGAGATTTTTTGAATTAATTCTTGTCAATATTAGGAATAACTATGGATTGGATCTATAAAGGAAAGTGCTGGAAATTTGGTGATAACCTTGGCATTGACGGTGACGTTATGCCGTTACGTTTTGCATTAGAACGCGAGCTTGATAAAAATATTCTTCGAGATCATCTAATGGCAGGTGTTGATCCAGATTTCCCCCAAAAAGTGTCGCCAGGTGATATAATTGTAGCAGGAAAGCGATTTGGTCAAGGGAATCCGCATATTCAAGGGTTTCTTGGTATAGTTGGGCATGGGTTAGGTTTGGTGGCTGAGAGTATTCCAAGGGGTAGTTTTCGAAATGCGATAAATGCGGGACTACCTTTTCTAAATGGATGCGATGGAGTAGGCAATGATGTGGATACAGGGGATGATCTTGAAGTCAATTTTTTAACTGGAGAGTTTAATAATTTATCACGCAATATTACGCGGCAATATATGCCTTTGGATGCCAAACTTAGAGAAATTATACAGGCTGGTGGTTGGGCGCCGAGCCTAGAAAAACGTCTCTCAAATATACGTTAGCATTATTCCTGGGTTTTCTATTTTACTATCATTTTAGTTGCTAAGCCATTAGGTTAAACTATCAGTATAGAGCTGAAAAATCTTCTTGGCTTTTTCTTATGGAATAGATATTTATGAATGATGGATTTGGTTATAGGATCGGTATAGATGTAGGGGGCACTTTTACAGATGTGGTCCTTATTAGCAATAAAACCGGTGAAACATCTGTTACAAAAACTCTAAATAAACACCTAGACCGAGCAGTAACAGTTGTAGAATCTATTGAGGTTTTACTAAAGAAAACTGGAGTTAACGCTAGTAAAATTGACTGTATTAGTCATGGAACCACTATAACTACTAATGCTGTTATTGAACGTAAAGGTGCTAAGACCGCTCTTATAACAAATAAAAATTTTCGTGATATATTAGAGATTGGTCGTTTCGCTCGCCCTGCAGATTTAATTTATCGTGTTCATGAAGATAAGCCCTCTCCATTAGTCCCGCGTTATTTGCGGCTGGGTGTTTCTTGTCGTATTGACCGAAATGGAAATGCTACTTCAGAGATTGACGAAAAAGAACTTTCTAACTTGATCGAAGAGATAAGAATGCTGGAAGTTGAAAGTGTTGCAGTCTGCTTCTTGTTTTCTTTTTTAAATCCCCTTCATGAAGAAAGAGTTCGTGAAGAACTTACCGGTAAACTTCCGCATATCGATGTTGTATTATCCAGCGAAATATTGAGAGAATTTCGTGAGTTTCCCCGAACTGCTACAACCGTTTTTTCTGCCTATGTTGCTCCAGTACTTCGTAACTATATAACAGCACTACTTAGTTTATTATCTGATAGAGGGATCAGTTGCCCCTTATATATTTTCCAGTCAAATGGAGGAGTATCCCAACCCGACATTATTATGCGCAATCCTGCACTGACTCTATTATCGGGGCCAGCGGGAGCTGTCGTAGGTGCTGCGCAGCTTTGCGGGCAAGCCGGCTATAATGATCTGATAACGATGGATATTGGCGGCACATCTCTTGATGTTTGCTTGATTAATAATTCGACAGCAGAGGCTACCACTACGCGAGAAATAGACATGTTTCCAGTTGGAATACCGATGTTAGATGTCCATACCATTGGTGCCGGTGGGGGAAGTATTGTTAGAATTGATGATGTAGGTAGGGTAAAGGTAGGGCCTGATAGTATGGGAGCAAATCCTGGGCCTTCATGTTATGGATTGGGGGGCGATGAAACAACCCTAACTGATGTTAACTTTTTATTAGGCTTACTTGATGGGCAAACGTTTGCTAATGGAGAAGTACCTCTTGATATTGAACTTGCTAAATCCGTAATTAAAAAAAATATTGCTGACCCTTTGGGAGTAGAAATTCATACAGCTGCTGCTGGGGTATATCGGGTGGCCACGAACCAGATTGCTGAAGCAATAAGAACAGTTACTGTAGAACGTGGAAGCGATCCTCGAGACTATTCTCTTGTGGCCTTTGGCGGCGGTGGCCCCCTGCATGCATCAGCAGTAGCACTAGAGTTGGGTTTAAGCCAAATAATAGTGCCTCGCCACCCTGGTTTGTTTTCTGCCCGTGGTATTGCCACCGCGGATTTTAGCCATGACTACATCCAGTCTATTGTCAGGCCTATCTCTGATGTAGCTTACAAAGAAATTGATAGCTCTATTACCGACTTGAAAAGGCAGGCGCTAGAGGATCTAACTGCTGAGGGGGTCCTTATAAACCGGCAGAAAATGGAACCAGCACTAGATTTGCGCTATATAGGGCAAACGACTGAAATTACTGTACCTATTAAAAGTACAAACAATATCCAGCAAAAAGAAGTTTTTGATGTCATTAATCAATTTCATCAATTACATGAACGTTTGTATTCATATAGTGTTGTTGATGAACCAGTTGA
>MDSV01078855.1_pt1 | contig 29400 bp, 3 predicted proteins | sample 810851 | NCBI WGS metagenome assembly MDSV01 (sample SAMN05326640, study PRJNA326480) | marine metagenome | isolation source: seawater | place: Atlantic Ocean: North East | collected 2012 | reverse complement strand
ACCTGTAATCCTATCTGGTACATTTAGAACTGCTGATAGACCTGGTGTTGATCAACAGTTTGAGGATGATGGTTATGGAAATTTGAGAACCTTCTATAATACTGGTATTCGTAAAATTTATACCAGTGATGCTGCAGGAACAGTAAATTATGATACTGGTGAAATTTGTTTTGGACCAGTTAACGTTATTAATGCTGGATCAGCATCTTTTCTTGCTGGTGCAGTAACAATTACTGATGATGTAACTGGAATTGGTGATGTTACTGATACTACACTGTTACCAATAGATCTTCAAATTCCAGTTCAGTTTATTCCTGCCAACAATTCCACTATTCCAGCAACAACGCCTGGAACTATTATCAATATTATTAATCCAGTAATTACAGTTGCTCCTGTTGGAACAGTCGTACCTCCGACAGTCCCACTAAATAGTTTGACACCAACGGATTTCAATGTGACTCCTGCTATTCTTGATATCCCTGCTATCAGTAATCCTGGTACATTCAACGACTCTAGTTGCTTTTAAAAGATAGATGAATATTAATAAGGTCTCCCAGTCGATTGCTTCTCAGGCTCCTGAGTTTTTAAAGACAGATTACCCACTGTTTAATAAGTTTATTGAGTACTATTACAGGTCTCAAGAAAAAACTGGTTTGGGTCAAAATATAATTAACAACTTTTTGCAATATCTTGATATTGACAAACTGGATATTAATATTTTGGGTGGTACTACAAAGGTAGTAGAAGGAATTACAGCAGAAAGTAATGAAATCGTTGTTGAAAGTGTTGATAATTTTTTAGATGCTAATGGTTCTATTTTAATTGGTGATGAGGTAATTTATTATGAATCAAGTACAGCAGCACCAAACATTGCCTTAAGTCCTGGTATTTCTTATGAACAAGTAAAATTAAAGTGGACTGGACTTGCTCAAATCATCGATTTATTTGATGGAGTACAAGTTAGATTCCCTCTTACTTCTCAATCTTCTCCAATTGCTTCTCCAACTGCTCAACATTTAATTGTCAGTCTTTTTGGAGAGGTTTTAATTCCTACTGTCGATTATACAGTTGATGGCACCGATATTGTTTTTACAACTGCCCCAAGAACTAGAATTACTGGAGATGATAATGCTGATACGTATATTACATTTTTAAGCGGGTTTATTGAAAATAGTATTGTTAGTATTGATGATATTTCCGCAACTTTCGGAGATAGTAAGACTGAGTTTAAACTTACAAGCGGAAGTGTTAAATATGAACCTATTGCTGATGAATATATCATAGCAGTTTATGATAATAAAATTCTTGTACCAGGATTTGATTTCTTTATTGACGGAGATTTATTCATTTTTGATGCTGCACCGTTAAATGGAAGAATTCTTTCATTATATTCCATTGAGGCACCTATTCCTACTTTTGGTGCTGGTGCTGTAGGATATGCACGTATTAATAATGCGGGTGAACTTACAGGTATTAGTAGTAGTAAAACTGGATCTGGATATGAATACACACATCCTCCAAGAGTTTCCGTAAATCACCCAGAAGGTTCTGGTGCTTCAGCAAGTGCTCTTGTAAATGGTATTAAAGACGCAGTTTTACTTGATGGTGGAAAGGGATATAGCGATACAAACCCTCCTACTGTTATTGTACAAAATCCAATTAATGTTGGTGCGGAATTACCTCAGTTAAAAGCTACTGTTACCAATGGTTCTGTTTCATCTCTTGAAGTTGAAAATTCTGGTAGCGGATATACATTTGTTCCTAGAGTTACATTTAAACAACCAGGCGGAGCAAAACTTGGAGCAGCTACGCTTACAGACGGATCTATTACAGGAACTATTACAGTAACAGATGGTGGACAGGGATATTCAACTGTACCAGCAGTTTATGTTGATGAACCAACAGGAGAGGATCCTGTAACCGCTGCTTTAACAGCAACTCTTACTGATGGTAAAGTTACCGCAATTAATATTGTAAATGGTGGACAGGGTTATGAAACAGTACCTAGAATCGCAGTTATCGATCCTACTGGTGCTCAAGTTCTACAAACCCTTATTGATTCTGATGGTAGGGTAGTTTCAGTTGAATTGTTAGATGGTGGTAGTGGATATGATGATGTACCATCTGTTTATATCATTGACCCTAGAGAAGATGGTGGAACTGGTGCAACAGCGACCGCCAGTGTTTTCAATGGTAAAATTACTGATATTAATATTGGTAGTTTTGGATCTGGATATTCTATTTCTCATCCTCCTGAAGTTATCATTCAAAATCCCCCAGAAGCAACATCTTCTGTACAAATTGGATTAAATGAAGTTACTGGTTTCTCAGTTTCTAAAAAAGGACAAAACTACACTAAAGCAAAATTTGATGGTTGTGCAAGAGCAGTTAGTGGTATTGTTGAGTATACTGGAACTGGAAATGCAGTATTTTCAAACAACACTACAGCAGCAGTTGCTGATGAAGATACTGAAGTTAAATGTCTTGATGCTCTCTTTGTTAAGAGACTTTTAGATAAGTATACGGAACAGTTCCTTCCTGATGTTCCAGAACTTGATTATACTAAAATTGATGTAAGAAATGCAATTAAATCTGTAAAAGATTTTTATTCTACAAAAGGAACTTCATTTAGTATTGCATACTTGTTTAAGTTACTTTATGGTGAACAGGTATCAGTTTCTTATCCAAAAGATCAAATTACCAAACCATCTGCAGCAACTTGGTCTATCGATACTATTCTTAGAGCAACTCTTGTTAGTGGTGATCCTACAGATATTAAAGATGGTCTTTTAAGTCAGGAAGAGAGTATTGCAGACCCTAATATCAAGGCAGCGAGTGCTTTGATTGAAAATTACATTTCTATTAAGACTTCTGACGTTGAACTGTTTGAACTTGTTTTGTCTGAGGAAACTATTGATGGTTCTTTTGTAGTTCCATATAAAACAAAACTTGCAGAACCTCTTGATACAACTAATAGTATTATTACCGTAGACTCTACAATTGGTTGGCCAGAAAGAAACGGTGAATTTATTATTGGTGGTACAGAACTTATTCAATATAAAGAAAAGTCATTAAACCAGTTTATTGAGTGTACTCGTTCTGTAAATGGTACGGTTGAAGATTGGGATTCTGCAACTCAAATTACTTCTAATCTTCAGGTCTATGTTAATAAAGGAACTGCACAAGAAGTTGTTCTAAACATTGTTGGTATTGTTGATGCTCAACAAACCGTTCTGACCGATACTGGATCTTACTATCTTGCAGGAGATAAACTCTCTGTATCTAAACTTGGTGGTAGTTCTACTGCTCCAGAACTCCAAACTTGGTTATATAACGTCAAAAAACTTTTAACTGTTGATAGTATCACTTTTGGTGGTGTTGATAATAGATTTGCGACAGTTACTTGTGCAAATAATCACGGTTTATTGGTTGGAGATCAGGTTACTGTATATGGTGCTAATCCAATCATCTATAATGGAACTTTCTTAGTAACTTCTAGGGATAGTACTACAGTATTCCAATATCAACTTCCACAAACAGCAGAGGTTACACCTCAAGGTAATATTCTTGTATCTGTTGACCTTAACAAAGGTAAGTCTGATAATAGTGCTGTATTTAGATCTATTGGACCATATACAACAAATATTCAGAACTCGTTCTTTGATGACAATTATGTTTATGTTGCATCTACTGGTATTCCCAATTATACGATTGGTCCTTTTCCAGGATCGGCACTTTTACCTGGAAACCAACGTAAATTAAATAGATTCCCTTTAATCCCTTCAACTATTTCTATTAAGGATAATATTATTCCTGGTCCTATTGGAACTTGGATTAATGGTACATCTGTTTGGTCTTACAAATCTAGTATTAAGAAAACTTTTGGTCCAGTTACAGCAATTAATATTACTAACGCTGGTCAGGATTATGATGCTGCATCACCTCCAAATATTACTATTTCTGGTGGTGGGGGAGAAGGAGCAACTGGTTCTGTAACTGTTAATGGATCTATTATAGAAATCGCTGTAGATAATGGAGGTAGTGGATATACTTCATCTCCATTGATATCAATTGTTGGTGGTTCTGGATCTGGTGCATCTGCAACTGCTATTGTTACTAAGGGAGTTGTTTCTAGTGTCCTTGTAAACAATGGTGGTTCTGGATATACATCTCAACCAAGTATTACTGTTGTTGGTGGCGGTGGAACTGGTGCTACAGCAACTGCTTCAGTTCGTGGTCCTATTCAATCGATTGAAGTTAGTAATGGTGGTGATTCTTATACTACTAAACCCACAGTTACTTTAAGTTCTGGTACTGGTGCTGTTGCTCAAGCAATTGTTAGTAATGGTAGAATTATCTCTATTGCTATTATTTCTGCTGGTACTGGATACACCACAGCACCAGAAGTAACTATTCAGGGTGTTGGTTTTGGTGCTATTGCAAAAGCAACTATTGATACTGATGGTGAAAATGCTGGTAGAGTAACAAATATTGAAATTCTTAATCGTGGTATTAACTATGTTCAAGGAACAACATTAATCAATCTTACCTCTGCTGGTTCTAATGCAACCTTTGAACCCACGGTATTTGAGTGGACTTATAATTTACAAGAGACTACAACTGTTGACTCTGCAAAAGGTTCAGTATTTGCTGGATTTAACAATCAGTATGGTGGTGAATATGCTCACATTTCCAATCCTCAGAGATTAAGATATATTCTTGGAGATAATTTATTTGAAAATGTTAGTGGTGCTATCTTAGAACAAGATACTCAATTAACACACTCTCCTATTATTGGTTGGGCATTTGATGGTAATCCCATCTTTGGTCCTTATGGGTATTCTGATCCTACAGACCAATCATCGAATATTGTTCGTTTGAATACCTCATATCAACTTAAATCGAATCTAGTTTATAATGAAGTCTCTAATCCTACTCCAGTTAGACAGTCTGGTCCTTTACTAACCGATGAACCTGCTGGTAAATTTATTGAAGATTATGAATATTCTTTTGGGTTAGGTGATCTTGATCAATATAATGGTCGTTTCTGTAAAACACCAAACTTCCCCGACGGTAGATATTGTTACTTTATTACAATTGATACTACTGAAAACGGAAATGCTCTATTCCCTTATGTTCTCGGTCCAAGTTTCAACTCTATTGCAGATCCTTGGAACCTGAATAAAGATGCAGTTCAACAAAATATTCCTACAGGTGTTGTAAGATATCGTGATCCTTATGAAAATGTTGATATTGATGTTGACAGAGCACCAAATGCTTCTACAAATGCATTATCTCTTGAAAATGGAGATATTCTACTATTTGAAATAGAAGATGAAAATAGGGATGGTGTTATTACTCAGGATGAGACTGATGATCCAGATCAAATTTTTGAAGAATCTCCATTACAGTTGTTTGATTATTTCCCATCAGTAAGATTTGATTCTAAAGTTGATATTGAAGTTGAGACAACTACTAAATTTGAAGATGCTTCTGTTAGTGGATTTATTATTGAAGATGCTGGTAAAAGTTATCAGGTTGATGATATTCTTACTTTTGACAATGAAGATACTGATGGAACAGGTGTGTCTGCTAGAGTTTCTAGAATTACTGGAGAAACTATTAGTTCATATACCTTTGAAACTGAAGGTGATCAGTTTATTGGTAAACTCACTACAAGTACACCTCACAACATTGTTGAACAGGACACAGTTTTTGTCTCTTATAATCCAATTATGGATGAGACAAATAAACAGTATTTTGTTAGACAATTTAAAGGTATTGAAGAGATTGTTATTAACCAATCTGGATCTGGGTATGATGTTGAAATTCCACCAACAGTTATTATTGATGGAGATGGAGAATCTGCAGCACTTAGTGCAACTGTAAGTTCTACAGGATCGATTTCTGCGGTTAATATTGTAAATTCTGGAATTAACTATACTAAAGATCCTAGAGTTATCTTAAGTCATCCTCAAATCTTTAAGAAGGCAGATTACTATGTTGCATTGGTTGAAAATGAAAATTATGTAAAAATCAATGATGTTTTTGTGAATGGTGAAAAGGATGCTTTCTTCTGTGGTAAAACTCTTGATACTAATGGTAATGAAGTTGCATTTATTTCAAAATTCTCAGAACTTGGTGTAAAGGAATGGGAAGAGAGACTAGAAAGTCAAGATGGTGAAACATATACCGAATACATTAAAATTGATGTTGATGGAGATATTATTTGGGTAGTTGGTCATAATAAACCAAATTCTTCAATTCTTACTGCTTATAACCCAGATGTTATTTTAGCAAAATATACACAGGCTATTGATGGACTAAGTGCAACTCTTGACTTCCAAAAAGGTTATTCTGGTATTTCTGGTTCTACTAGAGCAGATCATATTACGACTGTTAAGAAGTATTCGGATTCTCGTTATATTATTGGTGGATTCACTAATACAAACTCTTCTAATCCACAAGATGCCTTTATTGCATCTATTGATGCTGCAGGTTCTTTTGCTGCTAAAAGAAAATTAGCATCTGCTTCTGGATCTGAAAAAATTACTGATTTGATCGTTTTAGACGATGCAGTGTATTTCCTTATGGAAACTTCCACTACTGATGGAAATGCAGACAGTAAATTCGCTTTTGGTAAGGTTCTTATTGGAACTTCTCAAATTACGGTTGAATGGATTAAAGAGATTAATAATACTGCATATTCATTTAGAGATACTAGTTTAGCAGTTGATGAATTTAATGAATTTTATGTTACTGCTACATTAGCACTTAAGACAGATAATACCACTAAAGATAGTTTCTGGGTTGGTAAACTTGATATTACTGGAGATTTACTTTGGAATTACAGATACGTAGCTCCTTCTGGACATTCTATCGAACTTGGATCTAGATCCACAATTGATATTTTTGGTGATTTGAATCTTGCTTATACTAGAACTAATAGTACTAATGGATATAAAACAATTGATACTGCTAAAATTGGATATGATGGTAAACTAAAATCACACACAAATACTGAGTTTAATAAAAACAATATTGAAGGTATAACTGTTAATGCAATCACTGTAGATAACTCAGGTGATGTATATGCATTTGGTCAAACTTCTTGGAATAGAAACGAAGTTGTTTGTGAATTTGCAACTGATGCAACAGATACAACTGGACATTATACATTAACGACACTTAGTGCTACTGATTCTGTTAAGTATGAAGGTGGTCTTGCTAAGATTTATGGTTACGATCCTTCAGGTTCTAATTCTACTTGGGTTAATGGTGCAATTAAGATTCTCGGAACAGAATTAACAACAAAACTTGATGCTGATTGGACTCTTGAGTTCATGCTCTATAAGGACGCTACAAACTCTCAAACACTTTCACAGACTCAACAGACCTTAGTTAATATTGGAGATGCCACAGACGCTACTGGTGGTCTCTGGTTGTATTATGATGCTGGTGGAAGATTAGAATTAGTTGTTACTAATAACTCTACTGCTATTAATAGTGCTGGTGGTGCTATTCAGTCCACCCAAACTACATTATATGCTGATGATACTTGGCAGTTTATTGGATTGAAAAAATCTGGTAACACATTTACTGCTTATGTAAATGGTACACAAATTCTTACTGGTAGTATTTCTAATACCAGTCTTGCAAATAAAGATCTGTATATTGGTAATATTATTGGTAAAAATGGTACGACAGGTGCTTTCAGGAAAAATGAACAGGGTCAGTACTACGTAGATAATCTTGTAATTAAGAATAGAGCAATCACTCCTGATATGCCATCTGACGTTACTACTATTCCACCTGTAGCAAATTATGCTTTAGGATTTACTTGGGCAGATACTGCATGGTTTACAAGTCATACTAATCGTTATGATTATATCGATTATGTTGGTTTTGGTATTAAATCAGATAAAAACTCAGATTCGGATAGATTAGGTGATAAAGGTGTTCAAACAAATACTAATGTTGGATTTGTAAGAACTGCAATTACTCCAGTAACAGGGGTATCTTTGGTTGCTTCCAATACTGGTTTTGCTCTAGGTCCAAGTGGATTACAATCACTTGATTTTGAAGATGCTACAACCACTATGGTTGTAAATCCAACTGACACTGCTATAACATACAGTCGTGATATTTGGAGTGCTAGAACTGCAACAGTTCCTTCTCCTGGTTCTAAGAAACTTTCCATTGATGCGAAAGTTAAGAATCGTTATTATATGAAGACTACTTCAACATCGAAGATTGATAACGTTCAAGAACTTACAATTAATCAAGATTTTAATATTACTGTTGGATCAAAACTATTATTGAATAATACATCGGATGCTTTTGTTAATAGTGGATATGTTCTTCGTGTTGATAAGGTTAATAAGAAAGTTTATACTGCTGTTAATAATAATGCATGGTCTAATGATTTGAATACTGGTTTGTTATCTACAACCAGATTTGATGAGCAAAGTACTTACGGTATCACTGGTCCTCTTGTAGCAGATACAAATATAATTTCAGAGTATTACTTCTTAAATGTTATTAATACAACTCCTGGAACATTTGATATTGATCTGAATGATTGGAATTTAAACAGAACTGCAAGTGCTGGAAGTGGTAATCTTGATGATTTTGCTAAATTTAAACTTTTTGCAGCAGATGTTTATAGTGTCAGAATTGATGAGATTTCTGGTGCTTCTCCTTATATTACTGGATCTGTTGTTGAAATTACTGCATCTGACATTTCATTCAATGCTGCTAAAACAACAGCACAGATCACTAATCTGACTGGAGTTACTAAAATTACTCTTATTGCTGACTTAGATAAGGTTTTGCAGATAACAGCAGTTGCTAATACTGATGAAGTGTATATAATTACTGGAAATAGACACTATCTATCTCTTGGTGATAATATTTTTGTTGATGGAAATCCAACTCAAACAGTAGGTGCTACTGCATATGATGAATATGATGGTTCTTTCACTGTTGAGACAGTTGTAAGTAATAGAGAATTTACTTATAAGTTAGGTGCTGTTGCACAGACTGATCCTGCAACTACTGCTTCTGATGTTAGTATTTTTGTTAAGTCTCCTGTTTTAAAGATGTATTATGGTCATCAATATCGTTTTGACCTAAGTCATTCTTCGATGCTTGGTGCAAATCTCTCTTTCTCTAAAGATAATCTTTATAAACTTGAATATTCTTTCAACTCTATTGAGAGAATTGGAACACCTGGAGTTACAGGAGAAAGTCAAGCAGCACCAACAGTTAAGTTTAAAGTTGATAGTAGTATTGTTACCAATATTTCATACTATTTTGATCCATCTAGAACTGGAGATGATTCTCCTGTTGATCCAAATAGTTATTGTGACATTGTTGAATCTCCATATGTCGGAACATTTACGGTTAGTGAGATTGATGGTGCAACTATTACGACAGGTGCAACAATTCTAAAATTCCCTCTAATTAACGAACCAGAGGGTAATGCAAATATTAGTAGATCATCTTATACTACAAGTTCTAAAAAAGCAGTTGGTACTATTGGTGATATCAGACTTATTAACTCTGGTGGATTCTATGCTAAGTTACCAGTTGTAACTGGTATCCAATCTTCCAGAAAAATTGAAAGAGTTCAAATTAATGAACCTGGAACTGAATATGCTGTTGGTACATATAATAGTGTTCCTATTGGTGGAGATGGTGAAGGTGGTTTAGTTACTATTGTTGTTGCAGATGGAACTAATGATGATGGAGATACTATTCCTGGTCAGATTCAGTCTGTAACCATTACTTCTCCTGGTAAAGGATATACTACAGCAAATATTGATATTGAGTCAATTACTGGTATTCTTGGAGCAGGATTAGCTGGTTCTGGTGCTGAAATAGATGTTGTTATTCCTCCATTTGGAACTGGTGCAGTAGTATTTGCTAAAGGTACTAATGTTGGTAAGATTAAGAAACTTAAGAACAATAACTTTGGTTATGATTACCCACATGATTATACGTTACGTCCTGAAATTACATTCCCAATTAACGCCCAGTTAACTTCTACTAGTATTCTGGATAGTATCACTGTTACTGATCCAGGTTCTGGATATTCTCAGGCACCTGCAGTTGTTATTACTGGTGGTGGTGGTGCAAATGCTATTGCAGAAGCGTCAATTAGAAACGGTAGAATCGAACAAATCTTCATTAAAGATCCTGGTGCTGGTTATTCCTCTGCACCAAATGTATCTTTAAGATCTTCCTTCAACTATGTTGTTAACCTTGACTTGGGATTACTACAGTTTGCTTTCCCTCATGGAATTACAAATGGTGCCGAAGTTACTTTGAATGTTGTTGATACTGGAGACGGAGTAGAATTCCCACTTGCCTCTGGTGCTATTGGTAGATTAAATTCTGCTACAACTTATTATGCTGTTGCTGGTACAGCAAACTCTCTTGAAGGTGATCAGTTAAAACTTGCTATCACTAAAGCTAATGCTGATTTGGGTGATGCTATTACATTTGCTAATGCTGGAACTGGAAGACAACAAGTATTGACAGAATCTTTTGGTGCTGCTGCTACCGCAAATGTAATTACTTCTACTTTCCTAGAAGGAGAACTTGTATATCAAGGTGATACTCTTGCAACTGCAACTGCAACTGGATATGTTTCCACTAACCAAGGTTGGCAGATTGGACCGAGAGTTCTTAAGATTGTTGACTACGTAGGAACTTTCTCAGAAAATCAAAGTATTACTGGTGCTATCTCTAAGTCTTCTGGTGTAATCAGTGATCTAAAGATTGCTAAGGGTGTTCTGGAAGTTGGACCTATCACTAAGACCACAGGTCAATTCATTGATGATGTTGGTAAACCATCTGAGATCATTCAAAAAATCCAAGACTCTTACTATTATCAGGACTTCTCTTATGCTGTTAAGTCTTCTGTATCCATTGATGATTGGAAAGATATTCTTATCAAGAACGTTCACCCTGCATCATTTAAGGTATTTGGTGAACTGAATATTGATGAATATGGATATACTGCTAACAAAGAGATTGACTTTGAACTTACTAAGTCGGTTGAACTTGCTAGAGATGCAACAGTTCCCAATATTCAAAGTTTTGCTCTTGCAGAACCTATTTACAGTGAGTTTAATAATACTGAAGTTCTTTTCCGTCAAAAACGCCTTACTTCTTCAGAGAATATTCTGACTTCTGTTGTTCAAAGACTTGATAATATCTCAAATCTTTTTGATGGTGAGAGAACACAATTCCCAATTACAGTTAATGGTGACAATGTAATTGCCAATGCAAACCAACTACTAATTGTTCTTAACGGTGTTGCACAAACTCCAGATACAGCGTTCGAAGTACAAGGAGATTCTATTGTATTTGCTGAACCACCTCAACCTCCTGCAAGTGTTAAGTATGTTAGTATTGGCATTCAACAAGTTTCAACTAAAAATCTTAGATTCCCTGCTAACAGTGGTATCTTCCCAAGTATCGGAAATGAATTAGTTGGTATTTCTTCTACAGCAAGATTGACTGTAACTTCTGTTGCTGGTGAGACTATTACTGGTTTTATTACACAAGGAACGTTCCTTCTCAATGAGCAATGTCAAGTTAGTGCTACAGGATTCTCTGGAGCACTCCAAGAGGTTACAGATGTTACTAGTAATGGTTTGTTCGGATACAATGAGGCTGTTTCAAACCTCTCTGGTGATACTGCAGTTGTTGAATCTATAAACCTTGAAACAGGTCAAGAAACACCTATTGCTGATCTTCGTTATAGTATTGGTGCTGCTTCAACAAGTATTGAAGTTGTATCTTCTACTTCAACAGCAGATGCTCCTGTAACTGCAGGTACGTTTACTGCTGGTGAAAACTATCAGGTTGCTTCTGAAATTTTAAGAGTCGACTCTATTTCAAATGGAACTGAGTCAACCACACTTATAGTAACTAGAGGTCAACTTGGCACACAAGCAATTTCTCATCAAGAAGATACTCCAGTATATTCTACTGAAATTGCAGTAACTAATGAACTAACACTTAGTAAAACAACTGGTACATATCAATCTACACCAGGTCTCTTTAATATTCAAACTAATGATACTATTATTGGTGCTAGTTCTGGTGTTGTAGCTCGTGTTACATCAACAAGTGCGTATCAAGATCCTACAACTAATGAGTTTATTGAACAGGTTAATATTTCTTCTGGTTCTTCTTTCTTTGGTCTTCTCTTCAACAGATTGACCTCAGTTACATATCCAAACATTATTCTTGACGATATTTCAACTTCTCAAGTAAGTATCGTTGATTTTACTGATAATCTTAGTGCATTTGATTCTAAGTTCCCTGCTAATGAGTCAGTTAGTAATAATATTTTAACTTACGATCCCACAAATAATCACACTTATGTTGGTGGTACATCAACTGGTGCTCTTACCTTTAATGATAGTAGTACAAAAGATGTGACCAATGCAACTTATAATGGCAATACAGGTCTTCTAGTATTGACTATTGGGTCTCACAGTTATACAACATCAAATACAGTTACTATTGGTGCTGGTAAACTAGTATTCACTTGTGATTTAGATGGAAATTCTACCACTCACACATATCCTCGTGTAGGGGATCCTGCTTATAATACTGCAATAGCAATTACTGCAGTTGCAGCAACTACAATTACAGTTAACGTTGGTATTGGTGGTGCCTTTATTAATGATGAAAAGATTCGCAACTACAAACTCCGTTATGGAAGTAATAGTGGTGAGTTTGCTGTAGGTGAGAGATTTAAGGTTAAGAAACTTACTCTTACTGGTGAGGTTGGCGAAGGATTCTTTGCTCAAGGTCAAGTTATTAGAACTCAAGACACTAAAGCAGAAATTGTTGGATATAGTCAGGCAAGAAACACTATTTACCTTGGTAAAATTGGTAGAACACAATCTTCAGGTCAAGATTATCATAATGCTACATTCGTTGCTGGTGCTCAATTAAACACTTACAATTCTAAATTTGGTAGTGCATGTCTAGGACTTTCTGCTGGAACATCAGCACACACCTTTGCAAGTGGTGTTACTAATGCAATTGTTGCTAGTAATGGTGCTACAGGATCCTTTACTGCTGCTACAGGAACGACATATAACCCATTAACAGGTGTTATGGTCATTGAGATTGGTACTCACACCCTCACCACAGCAAATAAAGTAACTATTGCTGATAGTGGAGTTGTATTTACTTGCACAATGGATGGTGGTGCTACTAATCATCCATATCCTCGTTCAACTGATCCTTCATCTGGTACTGCTCTCACTATTACTGCAGTAACAGGCACAACAATTACAGTCAATGTAAATGCAGTTCCTATCGATGAATATCTAACTATCCCAACTTCTAGTGATTTTGGATTTGGTACAGGAGACTTTACTGTTGAAACTTGGGTTAAACTGAATAGTATTGCTGCTGGTAGTAAGACTATCTTTGATATGAGATCCAGTCCAACTGAACTTGCTCCTTATCTGTATGTTGATGGTGCAAATATTAAGTATTTCAATAATGGTGCCGTTACTATTACTGGTGCAACAAACCTTGTAATTGATACTTGGTATCACGTTGCTCTTACTAGAACTGGTACTAGCACTAAAGTGTTCTTAAATGGTGCTCAAGAGGGTAGTACATATTCTGATAGTAGTAACTATGGTTCTACAAAACCAATTAGAATTGGTGCTGATAATAATGATCAACAAATTATTACTGGATATTTTGATAATTTCCGAGTTTCTAATATTGCTCGTTATACCACAGGATTTACTTCTCCATCAGGTATGTTCCATGGTGATGTAAATACTAAATTACTTCTTCACTTTGATGGAACTAATGGTCAGACATATACTCAAGATTGGTCTGGTGGTGAAGGATTTACTAATGGGGAAGAGTTTAATAATAGTGCAATTTCTAGAAATAATAGAGAGTATGGTGGAATTCATAAATTTGTAAGTGCTACAGCTAATGCAGTTGAGTCAGGTGGTAATTATGCACATACATTCGTATCTGCTGTAACAAATGGTATTGTTTCTAATTCTGGCAACTTACCAAATCCAGTAATAGGTGCGGCATACACAGCTAGTACAGGTAATCTTGTTATTACATCTAATGCTCATAATCTAACAACTTCGAATACAGTTACAATTGCTGATAACTCATTGACATTTAAGTGTGCTATGGATGGTAATACTACACATCACACTTATCCTAGATCTGGTGATCCTGCATCAGGACAAACTATTGCTATCACTGCAGTTTCAACAAATACATTTACAGTTAATATTGGAACATCACCAATTGTAGCATTTAATGTTACTGATGCCACTTATGATGCTAATACAGGTGTATTAGTATTGACGATTGGTTCTCACTCATTACCTGTAGGAGAAAGTATTAGAATTGCTGCTAACTCATTAACATTCAGTTGTGATAGAAATAATTTTGCTTCCAATCATACATATCCACGTTCTACTGATCCTGCACACAATAATGCGTTGAGAGTAAACGCAGCAACTGCAACAACTATTGCAGTTAATGTTGGAACAGTTAAAGGTGCCAAGTATGTCATTACTGGTGGACATCATACATTTGTAAGTGGAACTACTGGAGGAATTACTCCTAATTCTGGAAGTGCTGTTACAGCAGGATCTGGAACAACTTATAATGCCGCTACTGGTGATCTTGTATTAGAAATTGGTGCTCATAGTTTGACAACAAGTAACACTGTTCAGATTGCTGATGGTGCTGTTACATTTACTTGTGATAAGGATGGTCATACAACTAATCATGCATATCCAAGAGCATCCGATCCTTCTTCTGGAGCAACCCTTGCTATTACTGCTGAAACTGCTACAACTATTACAGTTAACGTTGGTGCAGTTCAAGGTCAATTACCCGCTTTCGTTGGTGGTGGAACTCATGCATTTGTGAGTGGTGTTACTAATGCTCTTACTGCAAGTGCTGGTGCTAGTGGAAACTTTACTGCTGCATCTGGTACAACATACGATTATTTGACTGGAGATTTAGTAATAGAAATTGGATCACATAGTTTAACGACAAGTAATAAAATTACGATTGCTGACGGTGGAGTTACCTTCACTTGTGATGCTGACAATCATACATCTTATCATGCATATCCAAGATCAACAGATCCTGTATCTGGACAGGCATTAGCAATTACTGCTGAAACTGCTACAACTATTACAGTTAACGTTGGTGTTGCTGCTAAAACAACTGAACTTAGAACTCACAGATACTATGATGCTGCAACATCTGTAGAGAAAAATATCGATCTTCTTTCTGAAGAAGGTAACCATGCAGCGGTTATTGCGTCTCCATTCCAGTTTGATGCATTACAGTCTGCAACTACATTAAATGCAGGTACGATTACAGCAGAATCCTATTATGGTGGTTCAGTTGCAGTTTCTAATGATGGAACTACTGACAGGATGGTAGTTGGTGCTTTCAGATATAACACATATACTGGTAGAGCATATATCTACAATCTTGATGGTACTAATGAGGTCGTCCTTAATGCATCTGATGCTGCTACAAATGATTACTATGGATATTCTGTTGCTGTAAATGGAAACAAAGTTGCAGTAGGTGCTCCATATAATGATGATGGTGGATCTGAGTCTGGTTGTATATACACTTATAGTCTTGATGGTACAGGCGAATCAAAGATTGTTGCTTCTGATGATGCAGCTAGTGATTACTTTGGTTGGTCTATTGCAATGACCGATACTTACATCTTTGTTGGTGCACCTGGTGATGCTTCAAAACGTGGATCTGTTTATCGTTATGACTTAAATGGTACTAATGAAACTAAGATCGAACCTAGTGATGGTGTTGCTGGTGATTCTTTCGGAATGAGTATTGCTGTCGGTAGTAACAAACTTGTAGTTGGTTCTAAGAATCATGATTCAATAGCAACTGATGCTGGTGCAGTTTATGTTTATGCTTTAGATGGAACTGGCGAAGTTAAGATTACTGATTCTGCTGTAGATGCACAAGATAACTTTGGTAGTGCAGTCGCTGTTGGTGAAAATAAAGTTGTTGTTGGATGTGCTGGATATGACGGTGCAGCAGGTGGTACTTCAAATGCGGGTGCAATTTTTGTTTACAACTTAGATGGAACTGGTGGAATTAAAATTGAACCATCTGATATTGGTAATATAGACAATTTTGGTTCTTCTGTAGCGGTTGCTCAAGGAAAAATCTTTGCTTCATCTCCATACTGGGATGCTGGTGCAATTCAGAACTCTGGTCAACTTTATGCATTCAATCTTGACGGTACAGGTGAGGCAAGTCTTGTCATGCCAACAGCAAGTCCTTACGACAATCCTGGTTACAGTCCTAATTCATTAGCTGTTGGTTCTAATAGAATAATTTTAGGTGCTCAGTTCGCTGATCCTTCTGCATATTCTTCTGCTGGTTCTGTATTCTTCTGGAGATTTACACAAGAACTTACTTCTATCAGTTTTAGCGGTACATATAAGACAATTCTACAGGGATTGATTCAGGATATGCGTAACGGTAGCAATAGTCATGTCTGGGATGCATCTGCTGCTCTCGTAGACAGATCTGGTGCTAGTGTTAGTGGTATTGTTGGTTATACAACAGTTGATGATAATCAATTATTAACTGGTTTACAGACAATCCAAGGACTTATGAGTTCTATTGTAAACTATGTTCCTATCACTATCGCAGGTAGTCATGGATTTACTCAATTCACTGATGCAACTGTTACTGACCAATCTTATTCCTCAATTTCAACATTAACTGCTGCATCTGGAACAACTTATAATGCATCGACAGGTGTATTGGTAATTACTTCTAATGGACACGGACTTACAACTAATAGTTTGATTAGGATCAATCCTGAGTCTTTATCATTTACATGTTCTAAAGATTCTGATTATACCATTCATCCATATCCTCGTAAGACTGATCCATTCTATAATAAAGTTCTAAAAGTTACTGCAGTAACAACAAATACGTTTACTGTAAATGTAAGTGCATCTCCTGCTGGTGAGCAATATACTCACACCTTTAGTAGTGCTCTTACAGATGGTATTGTTGTTCTTAATTACACTAATTTAGGTTGTGCAGACGTTGTATCCACAGTTAATAACCTTTTAGATATTGCAGAAGATACAATTAGTGAAGCAATTGGTACAACTACTAATGATCAAAATGCTGACCACCTTGCCACAGTTACTAAGGTTACTCCTATAACTGAATTTGTTGGTGCTACAGTTGATGCGTTCTTGAATAATGAATTTATTGGAACATACCATGACGGTGCTAATGATCTTGTTTATACAAATCAGATTGGTGTTGATGGTCAATACAGATTCCGTGATGCAGCAAACTTAATTAGAGCAAACAGTTCTGTAATTGTTGATAAGGCATCTGCGGATATGCTTACTAGGTATCCAGATCTTGTCACACAAATGCCTAGAAATATTAATGGTGCTAGTACTGCTGGTACAGAACGTTGTCAAACTGACTTGGCAATTATTGTTGGGGAAATTGCAAAAGATATTGAATTTGGTGGTAATGAGAATACAGTTACTGCTGCTAAATTCTACCTGAATACTAATAATGAAATTCAACATATCAGACTTCAGGTGTGGCAATCTGTCTATGCACATACAAGATTGGCTTATTACTGTAAGCAAGCGATCAACGGTGATCTCGATTATACTAATACCGATAATATTATCACTGGAGACTGGGGAATTACTGATGATGCAGTAAGTCAATTTACAGCATCAACAGCAACTTATAATCCTACAACTGGTATTGTTGAAGCAACTATTGGATCTCACAGTCTCGTAGTTGGAAATTTAGTAAATGTTGCAAATAATTCACTAACATTTACTTGTGCAATGGATAGTAATGCTACTAATCATGCATATCCAAGATCAACTGACCCTGCATCAGGTTCTAACTTAGAACTTACTGCAGTAACAGGTACAACAATTTCATTTAATGTAGGTGCGTCACCTACTGTAAACTTTAATGTATCAAATGCCGTATACGATGTTACTAGTGGTGATTTAGTATTAACAATTGGTTCTCATACTTTAAGTACGGGTACTAATGTTAAACTTGCTACAGATTCATTAACCTTTGAATGTCTTGCTGCTGTTGGAACTCACATATTTGTAAGTGGTGTTACAAGTGCTATTACAGCCTCTAATGGAGGACCATTTACTGCTGGACCAGGAACAACATATAATCCAACAACAGGTGATATGGTAATAGAGATTGGTACTCATGGTTTAAACACTAGTGATACAATCCAAATTGCTAATAATGGTGTAATCTTTACTTGTGATGCTGATAATCATGCAACAAACCACCCATATCCTCGTGCTACTGACCCTGTTTCTGGACAGAACATTGCAATTACTGCAGTTGCAGCAACTACAATTACAGTTAATGTTGGTGTAGCATCAGCGAATAATCAAAGTACATATCCTCGTGCAACAGGTGCTAATACATCTAGTGGTGCTGACTATGCATATGACACACCATTACCAATTACAGCAACTACTGGAACTACTATCACACTCAATGTTAATGGTGGACAGGGTGCTATTAGTGTTAATTCCAATCATACATTCGTAAGTGCTACTTCTGGTGCTTTAATTACGGGTGGTAATTATGCTCATACATTCGTAAGTGCAACTGCTAATGGAATTACTTCTGGAGGTCAATGTGCAAATGTACAATCTGCTATCGATACTCTAATTACAACTGTTAATGATCTTATTGCTCCAACTGATAATGATTATAATATTGCTGCTGATAGATTGTATTTCAATAGAAAATATATTGCAGAAGAAATTGCAGGTCGTAATACTGGTGGGCAAAATGGATTACTAGGTGCAGAACTAAGATATACTATTGATAGTGGTACTTTTAATTCAATCCTTTATAATCAAACTACGTATGCAGGTTATGTTAAAGACTTTATCATTGCGTTAATTTCAGATCTTCAAACTGGTGGTGATAATAGTACAATCACTCAGATGCAGAAATTCTTATCTACTGATCTTAGGATTACTGATGATATTGATAGTCAGTTATTTGCTTTCTTCTTTACTCACGAACAGATTAAGATGCTTGCTGAGAAGGCAATCAGAAATATATTGTATAATGCAGGAGCTGCCGTATCTGGTTCTGAATATGCTGCTGTCCATACAAATGATTCAGCGTATAGAGATAGTGAAAATCCAACTGATATTACCTCAGTAGTTACTAGAATGAGAAGACTGATTGACATTGGTCTTGATACAATTGCTCCAGGTGATGTTGAGGCACGTAGTGCAGTTAAGAATATTCTCTTTAACGAAAATTATTATAAGGCAGAAATTGCTTCTACTGTAAACGCTCAGTTTGGAACAAATTCTTGGCAGTATGATTCATTTGTCTCAGATATTATTGATAATATACAGTATGATTTGTTTACCACAGATACAGGTAAATCTAAAACTGCATATACTATAACTCTCGAATCTTACACTGGAAATTTTGTCGTAGGTAACACAGTAACTGATGGAACAAATACTGCAGAAATTCTGTACGTTTCTGGTAATATTTTAATTATTGGTGCTGTAACTGGAACCATTTATGCTGATGGTACTAGTATCACATCTAGTGGTGCCACAGGAACTATTGATACTGACGGAGTTACTCCAGCACATCAGTGGTATGAAAATATTAGTAATATTAAAACTATTGAGGGTGCTACTGCAATATCTTCTCTAATTGAGGGATCTGTAACTAACACAAACCTATGGACTTCACCTGAAATCTTTAATTCAAATTGGAGTACAACTTTAACTACGATTACTGCAGATACAGGCAATTCTCCAGATTCCACGAAGACTTCAGATAAATTAGCAGTAACAGAAACTACTGGTGAGCATTATATTGAAAGAACTTATTCGTTAACTGCTTTTGATACCTTTGATAGTGATGGTACTACATTTGATAATGGTACAGAAACATTTGATACTGGTGCTAGTGATGCTCTTCAAACATTTACATCATCTATGTTTGTTAAGGCATCCGAGTATAATAATGTACAATTCCAAGTTCGTTTAGATGGTGGAACTGTAAATGCTAAATTTAAGGTTGATCTTAATACAGGAACATTAGGATCTCTATTTGTTCAACCAGGTATGAATGTTATCGATCATGGTGCAATTCCATTCGGTAATGGTTGGTTTAGATTGTATATTACTGCTCAGTTTGGTTTTGGTTTCACTAATCTTAGAAACAGACTTAATGTTCTTCAGAACATTACACAGGTTGATAATTTTACAGGAACTTCTACAAACGTTAAAGTTTCTCCTACTGATACAAATGCATCTGCTTTCTATGGATATAATGGATCTTTAGATATTGGAAACGGTAAGATTGTTGTTGGTGGTTATAATGATAGTGCTGAGGGTTTCAATAATAATGGTTCTGTTCGTATCTTTGATATAGATGGTACTAATGAACTTGAACTTGTGGCTGGTAATGCCAATGATAATCAAAAATATGGTTACGATGTTGCAGTTGGAAATAATAAGATTGCTGTTGGTGCTTATGGAACATCAGTAGATGGAGTTGCAAACTCTGGTGCTGTATATCTCTACAATTTAAATGGAACTAGTGAAATGGAGATCACTATAGATGATGTTACTGGTGCTACAGTTGCAGCAAATCAATACTTCGGTATGCAGGTTAGCATCGCAAATAGTCAAGTCTTTATTGGATGTCCAAACTTTACTTCAGCAGGTGGTTCTTTACAAGGTGCTGTCTTTGTATTTGATCTAAATGGTCAATATGTAAGAACTATTACTGCATCAGATAAAGCAAGTTCTGATAACTTTGGAACTGCTATCGATACTGGTAATGGTAAATTGGTGGTTGGTGTTCCAGGTCAAGGAAGTAATGGTAAGGTCTATGTCTTTAACTTAGATGGAACTAGTGAAGTTGGAATCACATCATCCAATCCTGAAGGTGGTGGTCAGGGTGGTTTTGGTAATAAAGTTGCAGTTGGTGAAAACAAAATTGTAGTTGGTTCTTATCTTGCAAATGGAAATGGAATCACAGCTTCTGGTAAGGCAAATATCTATGATCTTGATGGAACTAATGAAGTTGAATTGTATGCACCTGCTGGTAGACGTGCTTCAAGTGATTTATATGGTAGTTCTGTTGCTGTTGGTAGTGGTAAAATTGCAATTGGAGCATATCAAGATGAATCTACTGGTAGTGAGACAGGTATGGTTTATACCTATGATCTTGATGGAACTAATGTAGAAGAGGAGGAAGGTTTTGATTCAACAACTGGTGAATTCTTCGGTAGTGCAGTAGAATTATTTGACGGAAAACTTTATGCTGCTGCATATTCAGCAAAGTCAGCAACCAATGTTACTGGTGTTGGTGCTGTTTACATTGTTGATGTTACTGGTGGTGCTGGTGTATTTGCTTGGGGTGCAAAACTCACAAATCAAGCATTAGCAACATATGTTGCTGTCAGCGGTCAAGAGTTCTACGCTAACGCAGAATTTAATATTAAGAAATTTGCTCTCGATCTTATGCAAGATCAGATTGGTCGTGCCTTGGCTGATGAATTACCAAGTCCTTCTACTTCTGCTAGTTTCTATAAATTCTTTGATACTACTGCTGCTGCAAATTATAATTCTGATACAATTAATGGATTTGTTAGAACTAGTATTGATATTATCAAGGAGCAATTAAAATCTAGCATCTACTACACAACTATTACTGAAAATAATCCATTGACTGTTCCAGTCAAGAATTATGGGGATCGTAACATTCCTGTTGGTATTAGTGGCGAAGTTATTGGATCTGACTTCATCTATTCTGATGATAGAGATCTTTACGCAGAAATTCAAACTGTAACTCTAAACGAAGCAAAGATTGCTAAAGTTTACAAGAGGTTTAGGATTGATGGTGATATTACAGATGGTCCTTTCGTTATGAACGAAGTAGTTCAGAAACAGGGTGATGCTACTGTTACTGGTATAGTTTATGGATTTGCTACTGATGCAAATTATAAGTACCTTGATGTTGAGATAACTGGTGGAACATGGGCAGTTCTAGACACTATTGTGGGTGCTACAAATAGTACAACTGCACAACTGACTGTTATTGAAGATCGTTTACATCTAATTGATATTAAAGGATCCTTTACCAATGATATTCCATTCAGGGGATATACCAGCAAGAATACAGCAAAACCAATTTCTTTTGCAAATAATCAAGCAGCAGTAACAAATAATACTGGTGGTAAGTTAACAGTTGACACTGAGACTTTATTAGGTACTCTTGAAGTTAACTCTGTTCTATATCCAGAATCCTCTAGAGAATATCTAGAAGTTAGTAAGTATAATGGTCTTGATCTTGAGGTTGGTGATAAGGTTGCATCTATTGGTCACAGACGTTTGACTGTTACTATTGACAGTAACTTTAATCAATTCGTAGCTGGTAATAAAATATATCAAATTAATGGTACTGCTCAGAACACAGGCGTTTATGGCATAATTACTGAAGTTGATACTACTAATAATTACATTTATTATGTCCCAGTTCAAGGAATAATTAATAATGGTAATACAGTTGGAGATTATGGTGTAGGTGGAGTTGTATTACAGGGATCTGCAACTATTAGTAGTGTATCAACAATTGCTGGTGCTGCTTCGGGTCTAGTTCAGGATATTCGTGATGCAGGTCTTAATAAGAGATTATATCTTACTGATATTGCAGGAACATTTAGTGGACGAGATGGTATTAGAGGTGCTAGTAACTATCGTTCTGCAGTTGTTACTAAGGCAATTCTTAGGGCACGAGTTAAGCGTTTCTTCAAAGGATTTGATGGTACTCAAACCATATTCGATCTCACAATTAGTAATGGTACACAGTACCTCCCAGATCCTGATGGACACATGCTAGTCTTTATTAATGGTGTTCTTCAACCTCCTGGTAGTGGTAATTCCTACAACGCATTCTCTGATAAGATTCAGTTTACTGAACCACCTGATTTAGGATCTTCTTTCACTGGTTTCTATATTGGTAAATTAAGGCAACTTGATGATATTGGATTTGAATTTGATTCTTTACGTCAGTCATTTAACCTTAAGCGTGATGATATTTTCTACTCTCTTACGCTCACGGACGGTGTTCAGTCTAGTGTTATTAGACCTGAAAATAACATTCTTGTTTCTGTCAATGGTGTTCTTCAGGAACCTGGCGTTGGATTTGAGATTGTTGGTTCACGAATAATCTTCTCTGAAATCCCTCGTTTTGGATCTACATTTGTTGCCTTCTCTTATGTTGGTTCTGAGGCAGACGTTGATGCTGACGTGGTTGTACCACCAGTTGAAGCGGGTGACTTTATTGATATTGAAGCTGAGGTAAGTGACCGTGAAGTTGCTGTTATTGAATCTTCAAACTCTCTAATTACATTTGATTATCTTGGATCTGTATTTGGTACAGATGCTGATGCAACAGCAGTCTTAACTAATGGATATATTGAAAGAGTTAGCGTCACATCTGGTGGATCTGGATATACGTCCAGACCTGTTGTTAGACTTGATTCTATATCTGGTTTTGACGGTAATGTTAAGGCTCTGGTTGGTATTGCTGGTGTGACTGTCACTGCTGGTGGAACTGGATATGAAAATCCAAGTGTGGATGTTGCAACTGAAGTTCCTGATGACTGGAATCCCCCAGATCTTTCCTTATATGGTGAAGAACTAATCGATCCTGAAGTAAACCCATAAATAACTAAAAAGTGTAGCAAGTAATGGCTAAACAATCCCTCAATATTGGTACGGTAGCCAATGACAACACAGGTGATACCCTGAGGAGTGGTGGCGATAAAATTAATGATAATTTTAATGAACTGTATACTGCTATAGGTAACGGTACTGCTCTAGGTATTACCGTTAGCAACCCCGCAGTTGGTCAGGTTTTAAAATATAATGGAAGTACTTTTACCCCTTCAAATTTTAACTCACTTACTTCTGCGTTAGATGTTTCTGGAAACTCTATTATTTCCTCATCAAATGGAGATATCACTCTTGTTCCAAACGGAACAGGTGATGTAAGGGTTACTGCAGGATCTCAAACAACAATTTTTGATGGTACTACTGGAAACGTTGCTGTAGCATCTACTATTTCATATAAAAATGAATATGTTTCATTAGGTGGTGCTCCTTCTGCAGCATCTACACCTGGTTATTTCTTCACAGTTGATGGTGATGATAATCCATATGTAAATATGAATATCACTGCTGGTGGTGTTGGTGATAGTCGAGTAAAACTTCTTACTGAGTATTCAGGGATTGATGCTCTGTCTGATGTTGATATTACAACTGCTGCTCCTACTACTAACCAAGTATTGAAATGGGACGGATCTAAATTTGTTCCTGCTGATGATGTAGCTGGTGCTGGTCAATCAAATACCTTTTCAATTATTAATGGTGATACTGGTACTACAACAGCAAATACTACTTCGGATACATTAACAATTGCTGGTGGAACTGATATTACTTCAGTAGTTTCTGGTGATACTGTAACTCTAAACTTTAGTGGAAGTCTTACTACGACATTCGCAGCATTAACAGATACTGATGTCACAGGAATTGTTCAAGGTGATTCTCTATATTGGAATGGTACTGATTGGGTTGTCACCAAAAGTCCAATGACTTGGTGGGAAATTGGTGCAGATGGTGCAAGTCACTTTACGATTAATGGACCAGGTTTTTCTACTGCTACAAATGATCCAACCCTTTATGTTATGAGGGGTATGACATATGCATTTGACAATAGTGCAAATGGTGGGTCTCATCCTTTTAGGATTCAAAGTACTCAAGGACTTTCTGGAACTGCTTATACTGCAGGTCAGAGTGGTAGTGGAACTTCGGTACTGTATTTTACAGTTCCAATGGATGCTCCTAATACTCTTTATTATCAATGCACCATTCATGCACTGATGAATGGAACTATTAACGTACTAATCTAAGTTAAATGACAAGAACTGTTCCTGGATCTGGTGCTGTCATCGAACCTATCTTTGATGAGATTTTCGGTGTTCGTGCGATAAAAGTATTAGATGGTGGTACTGGATATGATATATCCAATCCACCTAGACTTACTGTGAGTGGTTGTGGTACACCTGACGCAGAATGTTTGTTATATCCAATCATTGATACAAATTCTGGGAGAATTACACATGTTCGTGTATTAGAAAGAGGTAGGGGATATGACCCTCTAAGATTGCAGTTCTTTCCAGAACAGGAAACTCCAAATGTTGTAGATTCGTTTGATATTAATAGAGTTTGGCAAGCACATCCAAATTCCCCTACAACAGGATCATTCAGTAATACTACTGATAGACTCCGCATACAATCTGATAATCATCCTAAACCCACTTACATTCAAGAAGAGGCAGCACCTAGTGGTGGATCTCTAGTTGATCGAACTTTTGATCAAACATTTGTATATCGTGGTGGTAAAGATGTACCTGATCCTGGTACTAGATTAGAACAAAGTGATAAAGTAATAGGTATTCTTGCTAATGGAGGTCTTTTACACACTCCAGAGTGGGGTACTGAAGGTGGTGCTCCTGTTAATTTTGCTATTGATTCTGTCAAATATGATTACATTAAAACTAACAGTGTATATGATACAGTAACTGAAGGAAACGCAAGATATTATCAATCTAGTAAACTTATTAATGAATTTGCTCTAACTAATGGTGTTTTTCAGTGGGGTAAATTCAAACATTTTACTTGGACTACAAAAGTTGAAGCAAATGTTGCTTTAAATATTACCAATCCCGATGAAACTCTTGGTACATTTGAAGTTGGTAGAACAGTTGATGAAATTGGTGGTAGTGCTAGTGGAGAGATATCAAAAGTTGTTAGAGATAGTAATAATATAGTTACTAGAATATATCTTAGAAGTCTTAATGGGGATGGGTTTTTAGAAAATGATCGTTGTTTAGGTTCTACAGGATTTAGTTTTACTGTTTCAGGTAGTCCAGTATCATTTAATGGATATTATATTGAGTTTGGTGCTGACGCTGCAAAATTCGGTCCTTTCTCGCCAGGAACATATTATTTTGCTCCAGAAAATATTACAGTAAAACAAAATTATGTAATCAATTTTAATCAATCAGATTCTACAAATAACAATCATCCGATTAGATTTAGTAGAACATCTGATGGTACCCATAACGATACTCCAGGAACTCTTTATTATACAAGTTCTGGAGCATCTGCAGCACCAGCAGCAGATTATGAAAATGAATATGCTCCAATATTCATGATGAATGAAGATGAGACAAATAGAATTTATTATTATTGTAAGAACCATCCAAATATGGCTGGTCAAGATGGAGATGATGGTTATATGATCATCAGTTCAGATACTACTGCTGAAACTTTAACTAACAATTATTATGCTGAAGATTACTATCAACCTGGTGATGCATCAACTATAGATCGATCAAGACATGTTGATGGTCACTCTAAGATTGTTGGTATGTCCTATGATGGATATCCAATTTATGGACCTTATGGATATAACTCAGGTGGTACTGCTGCTAGAGAGGTTTCATCATTCCGTCTTAAAACTACTGCAGAACTTCCTGGTACAAGACCTCAAGTAACGACTGCATCTACAGTTACCTATGCAGTGACTGTTTCTAATGGTGAGTTTTTATTTGATGGTTCTAGACCAAATTTCATATCTCTTGATAGAGGTAAGACAATTGTATTCAATCAAAATGATGCATCAAATAATCAAGAATTTTTATTAGTTAGTGCAACTAACGATGGTTGGCATAGTACAGGCAACCCATCAGATATTGGACAAACTTCGTTCTTGTATGAATTAGGAGTTCAATATTATATTAATGGATCTGTTGTTTCTGGATTTGCTGAATATCTTAGTGCTTTCAATGGAGCAACTACAAGAGAAATTAGATTTACGGTTCCTGTTTCAGCACCTTCCACTCTATATGTTTTTGGGTATACTACTTCAGGTTTAGGTGTTAGAACTGTTCAGGTTGGTTATATTTTAGGAGATTTGGTACAAGACTATATCTATGATTCTTCAGTTGGAACTTTGGATGGATTCAATGGTAAGTTTGGTGTAACACCTGAGTATCCTAACGGAACATATGCATATTTCATGACCGAAGATGGTAGTGGAAATCCTGTTTATCCATATGCTGTTGGTCCTAAGATGTATGGAGTTCCTTTATTTGAGGGAAGTGTAGTTCCTGATGTTGTAGAGATTTTCCCCGATGGTGCTGCTGGCGATGTTGTATTGACTGATGCTGGAGCAGTATCTTATATTAAGATGTCTAAAAATGGTGATAATTATTACGGACCTGCAAAGGCTAGGATACTAGGTGGTGAAGGATCTGGAGCAACTGGTGTTTCTACAGTTCAAACTGTTACTGGTTTGACCTTACAAAATTCTGGTAGAAGTTATGCTACTGCCCCAACAGTTATTTTTGAAGGTGGTGGTGGGCAAGATGCTCAAGGATCTGCTAAAATTAATACTACTGGAAAAGTAACTTCTATTGCTATTGCTGATTCTGGTCAGTTCTATCAAAAAGCACCATTTATTTTAATTAGTGGTGGTGGAGGTTTAGGTGCAAAAGCAGTTGCTACTGTTGATCAAGGATCAATTACATCGATTACTGTTACTGATCAAGGAGAAGGATATACAACACCTCCAAAAGTTATCTTTACTAGATTGGTTGATCTGAAACGTAAGGCTGGTGCTCGTCAGGCAAATAATTCTTCAAACATTTATATTACTGGATTAACTAAAGCAATTACTCCTGATGCTACGGAAATTTTCGTAAAATCTACAAGTTCTTTTCCTGGATCTGGTGATTTTATTGTTGGATATGAAACTATTTCGTATACTGCAAAAACTGATGAAAAATTCTCTGGTCTTACTCGTGGTGTAAACTTCAATTATGATCAAAGAATTATTCTTGATACTAGTCAAGATGATAGACAAGGTGTATCAACATATAAATTTAATGTTGGTGATAGACTTATTCGTAAAGTTGAGAGTTCATCTAGTAAAATTTCAAAGGTTTATGATTGGAATGCAGCAACTAGAGAACTTTTAGTAGTTTTTGAAATTGATGAATTAGCATTTATTGATGGTGGTATTGCAGCAAGTGAAGATGCTACAGTTCAATTTGATGCTGGTGTTGCAGACAGTAGCACATCTAACAGCACTCCACCAAACCCAGTAGTAATTACTGATCAAGCAACTGATGTTATTACATTATTAACTGTACCAATTTCAACTATTAATAATAGAAAGTTTGAAGATAATGATGAAAATGAGGGTGCTGGAGATGGCATTCCCGATTTGGTAAATACAGGAACTCTTTACGCCAATCAAATTAATCTTGATGGTGGTATTTACAATTCTCTTTATGGTATTGAAGCAACTCAAGGTGGAACAAATACAACCTTATTTGCTGCAGGTGATCAAATCAAAGATGCTACGGTTCCATTTAAATATGCTACTGTCGATACTGCAGGTGGTCTTAATGAAGGTACAGATCACGCATCAGTTATTGAAATACAGTTGGAAGGAGGAAATGGTTCAACTTATAGTGTTAACGAGGTAGTTACTGGAGAATCTTCTGGAGTTCAAGGAACAGTTGTTAACTGGGATGCTGTAAATAAAGTGTTACAAGTTCAAAACGTTACCCCCTTTAATACTGGTAATGTTGCTAAAGGTGAGGCAGGTTTCTTATACCAGTTCTCTGAAAATAGTAACGTAACTGATTTCTTTATTCAAAATCCTGGAACAAACTATACAGGAGTTCCTACAGTTACCATTGAAGATGTCGGAGACATTCAATGTACAGGAACAGTTGTTATGACAGGTGCTGGCGACCAAGTTGCTTCTATTACCATCAACAATGGTGGATATGGAATTGCCCAGAGTGTTGATGGAACATACAATTTACACCCAACAGTTACATTCACTAATGCAGGTGGAGATACTACTGGATCAGGTGCTGTTGCATATGCCATTATGGGTGGAGAACTACTTGATGGAACTGGTGGAGCATCTTATAGAATCAAGAGCATAAACTACTTAACTGGGGTTCGCTCATAAACCTTCATAAATAAACAAGAGGACAATAGTACCTTAGGAAATGGCAGCGTTACTAACAGATCAATTTAGGATTTTCTCAGCGAGAAAATTCATCAAAGCACTTGAAGGACCAGATGCAACTCAGAGCGATTCTGCAGCAGGTTCTAATCGAGATAGGCTTTATGTTTT
>MDSV01167743.1_pt1 | contig 29408 bp, 19 predicted proteins | sample 810851 | NCBI WGS metagenome assembly MDSV01 (sample SAMN05326640, study PRJNA326480) | marine metagenome | isolation source: seawater | place: Atlantic Ocean: North East | collected 2012 | reverse complement strand
TTTCTTTAAATCTTCATGCCATTTCTCTTGAGCTAATAAAAGTTCTTTTTCAATTCTTTTTTCATCATCTCTAAGTTTAGCAGCTTCTTCATATTTTTGTTTTTTTACTACGGAATTTTTTTCAATTTTTACCTTTTCAAGATTTTCTTCCAAGTCAATAATATTTTTGGGTACATCCATATTTGTAATATGAACTCTTGACCCAGCTTCATCCATTGCATCAATTGCTTTGTCAGGAAGAAATCTATCAGAAAGATACCTGTCAGTTAACTTTACACATGCTATTAACGCATCATCAGTATAATTTACATTATGATGAGACTCGTATTTATCTTTTATATTTTTTAATATTTCAATTGTTTCTTCAATATCAGTAGGTTGAACTATAATTTTCTGAAACCTTCTTTCTAGTGCACCATCTTTTTCGATATATTGTCTGTATTCATCTAATGTAGTTGCACCAATACATTGTATTTCACCACGTGCCAGTGCTGGCTTAAACATGTTTGAAGCATCAAGACTCCCCGTTGCTCCTCCAGCTCCAACAATTGTATGTATTTCGTCAATAAATAATATTATATCATCATTTTTTTCAATTTCATTCATTACAGCTTTCATTCTTTCTTCAAATTGACCCCTATATTTTGTTCCTGCTACAATACTTGCTAAATCTAATGTTACCACCCTTTTATTGTACAATACTCTAGAAACCTTTTTTTCAATTATTCGTAAAGCTAATCCCTCTGCAATAGCGGATTTACCAACCCCTGGTTCACCAATAAGTAAAGGGTTATTTTTTTTTCGACGACTTAATATTTGAGAAACTCTTTCAATTTCTTTTTCTCTACCAATTACTGGATCTAATTTACCTTCCATTGCAAAAGAAGTTAAATCTCTTCCAAAATTATCTAAAACAGGGGTTTTAGATTTTATTTTAGTTTTTTTATCTGTTTTAATTGTAAAAGGATTTTCCTCGATCGGATCATCTTCATCCTTTGATTCTTCATGAAATGTTTCGGATGAAGGTAAACTAGAGTAATTATCGTCAGATTCAGTCAGCATATACTTAAATTGTTCTTTTACCGTTTCATAATCTAATTGAAGTTTTATTAAAAGTTTAGTTGTGGGATCATTTTCGTTTCTTAATATGCACAGGAGAAGGTGAGCAGTATTAATTGATTTCCCTTGAAAAAGTTTAGCTTCTAGAAAAGTTGTTTTTAATGCTCTTTCTGCTTGTCTAGTTAAGTGTAAGTTTTTTTTATGATTTTGATCAAAATCATTAATTGGATTAGGAGGACTCAATATTTCAACTTTCTTTCTTAAATAAGCTAGATCAATTTCTAAAGAATTCATAATAGATATAGCTTTTCCTCCACCATCTCTCAACATTCCTAATAACAAATGTTCAGTTCCTATAAAGTCATGTCCAAGTCTTAACGCCTCTTCTTTACTGTAAGTAATTACATCTTTAACTCTTGAAGAAAAATTATCATCCATTTTGCAACTTTTATTATTTTAGATTAAATCAAAAGTAAATAGACAAAAAAAATAAATTAATTCCAAGTTTTTTACCTGTAATTAATCAATTTTATTAAATAAAACATGTTAATAAAATTATGTATAATAATTCTATATACTAGGAAGATTTATCAGAGTAATATTATATTTGTTTAGTTATATTTTAAAGACCAAATTATTATGAGTGATGGAGAAAAATTAATCCCAGTAAATATTGAAGATGCTATGAAATCAGCTTACATTGACTATTCAATGTCAGTGATAGTGTCAAGAGCTCTTCCTGATGTAAGGGATGGTCTAAAGCCAGTTCATAGGAGAGTTTTGTATGGAATGCATCAATTAGGCTTAAGAGGATCTAGTAAATTCAAAAAATCAGCATTTATTGTTGGAGAAGTTTTGGGAAAATATCATCCTCATGGTGATTCATCTGTATATGATACGATGGTAAGAATGGCTCAAGAATGGAGTCTTAGATACTTATTAGTCGATGGTCAAGGTAATTATGGTTCAGTTGATGGAGATAGTCCTGCTGCTATGCGTTATACAGAAGCTAGAATGCAAAAAATTTCTGAAGAGATGGTTGCAGATTTAGATAAAGAAACAGTAGATCATCAGTTAAATTATGATGATTCTATTATGGAACCTACCGTATTACCAAGTAAAATACCAAATTTATTAGTTAATGGTGCTTCTGGGATTGCTGTGGGAATGGCAACTAATATGCCTCCTCACAATTTATCCGAAGTTATTAATGGAACAATTGCTTTTATAGAAAATAATGATATAACAATTGATGAATTAATAAATTTTGTTAAAGCTCCTGATTTTCCAACTGGAGGAATCATATATGGCTATGATGGTGTAAAAGAAGCTTTTCATACTGGTCGAGGAAGAATAGTTATGCGTGCAAAAGCTGAAATTGAAGAGGTTAATGGAAGAGAATGTATAATTGTTACTGAAATACCTTTTCAAGTAAATAAAGCTGAAATGATTAGGAAAACTGCTGAAATGGTAAACGATAAAAAAATTGATGGTATTTCAACAATTAGAGATGAATCAGATAGAAAAGGAATGAGAATTGTATATGTTCTTAAAAGAGATGCTATTCCTAATATTATTTTAAATACACTATATAAATACACTCCCTTACAATCTTCATTTAGCGTAAACAATATAGCTCTAGTAAAAGGAAGACCACAAATGCTTAATTTAAAAGAGATGATTAGTCATTTTGTTGATCACAGACATGAAGTTGTTGTTAGAAGAACAAAATTTGAATTAAAAAAAGCAGAAGAAAGAGCCCACATTTTAGAAGGATTAATAATTGCTTCAGACAATATAGATAAGGTAATTAAGTTAATTAGAGCTTCTTCCAATGCTGATGAAGCTAAAGAGAAATTAATTACAGAATTTAAATTGACTGATATTCAATCAAGGGCAATTGTTGAAATGAGATTAAGACAATTGACTGGATTAGAACAAGATAAACTTAGATCAGAATTTGATGATTTAATGAATACTATTAAAGATTTAAAAGATATTTTGGATAGTAAAGAAAGAAGAATGAATATTATCAAAACTGAACTTTCTGAAATTTTAGATAAGTATGGTGATGAAAGAAGATCTGTTATTGAATATGCTGGTGGAGATTTAAGTATTGAAGATATGATTCCTGATGAAAAAGTAGTTTTAACTATTTCTAATGCTGGATATATTAAAAGAACACCATTAGTTGAATACAGAACACAACACAGAGGTGGAGTTGGTCAAAAGGCATCAACTACAAGAAACGAAGACTTTTTAGAACACTTATTTATAGGTACCAATCATCAATATATGTTGTTTTTCACTCAAAAAGGAAAATGTTTTTGGATGAGAGTTTTTGAAATTCCAGAAGGAAGTAAAACATCAAAAGGAAGAGCCATTCAAAATTTAATTAATATTGAACAAGATGATGAAGTCAAAGCATTTATCTGTACTCAAGATTTAAAAGATGAAGAATATATAAACAGTCACTATGTCATTATGGCTACTAAAAAAGGTCAAGTTAAAAAAACTTCTCTTGAACAATATTCTAGACCTAGATCAAATGGTATTAATGCAATTACAATAAAAGAACAAGATGAATTATTAGAAGCAAAGCTTACAACTGGTAATTCACAAGTTCTAATAGCTGTACAATCTGGAAAATGTATAAGATTCGAAGAAAGTAAAACTCGACCAATGGGTAGAAATGCATCAGGAGTTAGAGGAATAAGGCTTAAAGATGAAATTGATGAGGTTGTAGGGATGATTTCGGTTAACGATATGGACAGTGATATTTTGGTTGTTTCAGAAAATGGTTATGGAAAAAGATCTAGTTTAGATGCATATAGAATAACCAACAGAGGAGGAAAGGGAGTAAAAACTATTTCAATTACAGAAAAAACAGGAAAGTTAGTATCTCTAAAAAATGTTAATGATAATGACGATTTAATGATCATAAATAAGTCTGGAATTGCAATTAGAATGGAAGTATCATCACTAAGGGTGATGGGTAGAGCAACACAGGGTGTTAAATTAATTAATTTAAAGGAAAATGATTCTATTGCAGCTGTGGCAAAGGTAGTTCATGACGAAGATGATGTTAAAGATTTAGAAGATATTGAAGTTGATATTGTTGAAGAAAATTTAGATAAAGAAGATAAATAATTTTAAAAAGATGAAAAATTTATTAACAACCATTTTGTGTTTTATAACCTTTTTGGGTTTCAGTCAAAAGAGAGAATTAAGAAGTGCACAAAAACTTTTAGATGAAAGTTTTTATAATGAAGCTCTAGATGTACTATCTAAAATTGAAGGCTTGATACCAAATTCAGACCTTAAATATCAAGCTCACTACTATTATTTATTAGGTTGGGCTAATAAAGGTGATAGCAACTATAATGAAGCTGTTTCATTACTTAGAAAGTCTATTGACTTAGACAAATTAAATAAGTATAAAGAAAATGCCAATATTTTAATTAATGATGTTCAAATTGAATTGATTAATTCCGCAGTAGAGGATAATAAAGTAGAGAATTTTAAAAGTGCATCTAAAAAATTGTATGATGCTTATTTGTTTTTTCCTGACAAAATTGAAAATAAAAACTATTTATACTTTGCCGCATCTAGTGCAGTTAATGGAGCTGATTATGAGACTGCATTGGAATACTATAACAAATTGAAAAATATGAGTTACACAGGTATAGTTTCAGAATATTTTGTAACTCCTCTTAAAAAAGATGCTGATGGAAACCTTATTGGTGTTGAAGAAAAAGTAAGTGAAACTGAGTATAATCTTTTTAAATCTTCTAAGGATTATACTAATCAAAGAATTGGAAAGACAGAGTCAAGACTTCCAGAAATTGTAAAAAATATAGCTTTAATTTATGTTCAAACAGGTGATAATGAAAAAGCAATATCCGCAATTAAAGAAGCTAGAAAAATTAATCCAGATAATATTAACCTTCTGTTATCTGAAGCAGATTTATATATGAGACTTGGAGATAAAGTAAAGTTCAAATCTTTGATGCAGGAAGCTGTACAAAAAGACCCAAATAATGCGATACTATATTATAATTTAGGAGTAATTTATGTAGATCAAGGTTTATTAGAAGAAGGTATGGCTTACTATAAAAAGTCTTTAGAACTAGACCCTACTTATGCAGATACCTATCTTAATTTAGTTGGATTAATCTTAGAAGGTGAAGCCGCGTTAGTAGAAGAAATGAATGAATTAGCAACTTCAAATAAAAGAAGTGATTTTGAAAGGTATGATGAGCTTAAAGAAGAAAGAGAAAAACTTTATAAATCATGTTTGCCCTATTTAGAAAAACTTATGGAAATAGATCCAAAAAATATTGAGGCTCTAAAGACAGCTAAGAATATTTATTATACTGTTGGTGAGAACGAAAAGTTTAAATTGATGAGTGCTAAGATTGAAGAATTAGAAAATCAATAACTTCTAAATTCTGTTAGTTTGTGGGTTAATTTTTTAGTATCAGAATTTACAATTCCAATTTCATTTACTTTGTCTATTCTAATTTTACCAAAAGCATGAATAATTTTATTTTTATTTAACATTATGCCAACGTGTGTTACACTTTTGTTTTTATCTCCAAAAAAAGCTAAATCCCCAGGTTTTAAATCTTTTAAATTTGTTTTATATCCTTGTGTTGCTTGTTGATTAGCATCTCTTTTTATTTTAATTCCATTTATTTTATAAACTATCTGAGAAAACCCTGAACAATCTATTCCAAAATGAATTCTACCTCCCCATAAATACGGAGAATTCAAGTATTTTTTTGCAGTTTTAATGATAGTAGATTTTTTTAAAGATGATTCTCCAACATATTTTGATTTCAATTCTTTACAGGAGCTTATTAGACTTCCAATTGGGACAAAAGTTTTTTCATTTTTTTCGTCTATTATATAGCCATTAATATCATTGCAATAGACAGAATTGATTGATTTTATTATATTAAATTTTTTTTCATCAATAAATTTAATTTGAGTATTGTTTACCCATCCTTCATATTTGTCATAGTTAATTAAAATCTTTGACCATTTTTCTCTTTTTTCTATTATTTTAAACATCTCACCATATAATATTTGAGATACTAGTTCATATTTACTATCAGGATTTTTTCTTACAGGTGTAACACTCAAATGACAAATACCAAAATTTTCCATTTTATTACTTAATTTTAATAATTAGGTACTCATAGAATTAAAACTTTTAAAAAAATATTTTTATACTTTTGAATTAATACATTTAAATGAAAGATAAGTTAAATATTTTTTTTAAACTCCAATCTCAGATTTATAGAATTATTCTTTTTTTAATTTCAATTTCTTTAATAGTTTATATAATACCAAAAAAAGGAAAATTTCAATACGATTTTAAGGAGGGTAAACCTTGGAATTATGAAACTTTAATTTCACCATTTGATTTTTCAATTCAAAAATCAGAATCTGAAATTAATTTTGAAAAACTTTTGATTTCAAAAAATGCTATTAAGTATTTTACCAAAGATTCAAATGTTTCAGATTCTATAATTTCTCTTGTTAATGTAAAATTTAATGATTCTTTTCCAAATTTATCGAAACAAGCGCAACAAGCCAAAGAAATAATTAATAATATATATAATCCAGGTTTGGTAAATAATTCTATTGAAATAGAAATGGATTCCATTTTTTTAGTTTCTAAAATAGATAAGATTAAAATCAAATATGATCAGCTAAATAAAACTAATGATTACAAGATTGATTCATTAATTTATAATTCAATTGAAGATTCAATTCAATTGCATGCATTTTTAAAAGATATTTTGATTCCTGATGTAATATATGATGAAATAACTACCAATAATAGTTTAAATGAACAGTTAAGTCAAATTTCATATTCTAAAGGATCAGTAAGTAATGGAGTCAGAATCATATCCAGAGGAGAAATAGTAGATACTGACAAATTGGGAATTTTAAATTCTTTAAAAATGAAATTTGAATCACAACTTTGGTCAAAATCTAATTATAATTGGATAACCCTAGGATATTCAATAATTGTTGGAATTACTTTATTTTTCTTGTTGTTATTTCTAAATAAAAATCGTAATAGCATTTATTTAAACAATACAAAAATTACTTTTGTCTTTCTGGTAATATTGATATTTATTTCAATAACTCTCGCAGTTTATAAATATCAACCAGATTATATTTACGTAGTTCCTTTATGTTCTATTCCTTTACTTTTAAGAGCTTTTTTTGATTCAAGATTAGGTCTTTTTGTTCATGTTCTTACATTACTAATCCTGGGTTTTGTTGTGCCAAATAATTTTGAGTTTTTATTTTTACATACTATAGCAGGAATTGTTACTATTTTAACTCCCTCCGATTTATATCAAAGAGCTAATTTGTTTTTAACCGTTTCTATAATCACTATTGTTTACATTCTTTCTTATTTCTCAATTTCAATAGTTGTTAATGGAGATATAAATTACATTGACTTAAACATTCCGTTATTGTTTGTTTTTAATGGTTTAGCCACTCTATTTGTTCATCCATTAATTTATATTTTTGAAAAGATTTTTGGATTAGTTTCCGATGTCTCTCTATTGGAACTTACAAATACAAATTCTAAACTACTAAAAATTTTATCTGAAAAAGCTCCTGGAACTTTTTATCATTCATTAGCTGTTTCTAACTTAGCAGAAGCTGTGGCAACTCAAATATCTGCAAATGTAATGTTAGTTAGAGTTGGAGCTTTATATCATGACATTGGTAAAATAAATAATCCAAATTATTTTATTGAAAATCAATCAAGTTCTTTTAATCCCCATGATGATTTAGAGCCTTTGGAAAGTATATCCATAATTAAAGACCATATTTCAAATGGAATTGAAATAGCTAAAAAGAATAGACTTCCTGATAGAGTTATAGATTTTATTAGAACTCATCATGGGACATCTATGATTAGATTTTTTTATAATAAAGCACTTAAATCTAATCCAGAATCTAATGAGTCTGATTTCCGTTATGTTGGTCCAAAACCATTTTCAAAAGAAACCGCAATAGTGATGATGGCTGATAGTATCGAGGCTGCTTCAAAAAGTATAAAAGATCCTAATGTAAAGTTGATAGAAAACTTTGTAGATAAAATAATTAACTCTCAAATAAATGACAATCAATTTGAAAACTGTAATATAACCCTAAGAGAACTGAATCTTACTAAAAAAATATTAAAGGAAAAATTAAATAACATTTATCATTTAAGGGTTGAATATCCTGATTAGTTATGTATTTTTGATTTTTTTAAGATATTTTGATAGTAAAACAAATTTATACAAGTTGTTTATCTCATGGAGCTTATTTCATTGCAAGTGATGGTGAAGCTGCTGTTATTGATCCTTTAAGGGATATCTCTGATTACATTAAACTTGCAAAAGAAACAAATACTAAAATTAAATATATTTTTGAAACTCATTTTCATGCAGATTTTATTAGTGGGCATTTAACTTTAGCTAAAGCAACCGGAGCATTAATTGTTTATGGGCCAAAAGCAGAACCAAAATTTGAGGCAATCATAGCAAATGATAACCAAGTTTTTAAATTAGGAGAAGTTAGTTTAACTGTTATGCATACTCCAGGACATACTCTTGAGAGTAGTTCTTATTTATTAAAAGATAAATTTGGAAATGAAAATTCCATTTTTACTGGTGACACTTTTTTTCTTGGTGATGTTGGAATACCTGACGTTGCTCAAAGATATATGGGTTTTTCTAAAGAAGAATTAGCTGGAATATTGTACGACTCAGTTAATAATAAAATTAAACCATTATCAGATCAAATTTTAATATACCCAGGACATGGAGCTGGTTCTGCTTGTGGTAAAAACATGATGAAGGAAACCGTAGACACATTATCAAACCAAAAAAAAGTTAATTATTCAATTAATGGATCAGTATCCAGGGAGATTTTTATAAAAGAATTAACTGATGATCTTCCAGAACCTCCAGCTTATTTCCCCTCAAATGTAAAACTTAATATTGAAGGATATAAGGATATAGATTACATTCTAACGAGAAGTTTAAATTCATTAAGTGTAAAAGATTTTAAGTCTCTTTCAAAAAATGATGAAATTGTAATTCTTGATGTAAGAAATCAAGATATTTTTAGTCAAGGATTTATACCTGGATCAATATTTGTTGGATTAAATGGTCAATTTGCTCCTTGGGTTGGATCTGTTTTAAAAAATATCTACACTAAGATATTATTAGTTTGTGAAAATGGAAAAGAAAAGGAAACAATAACTAGATTATCTAGAATTGGTTTTGACAATGTAGTGGGTTATTTAGATGGTGGTTTTGAATTATGGAAAAAATCAAATGAAGAAATTGATATTATTGAATCTGTTTTAGCAAATGATCTGAATGAATTAATGAATTCTGATATAAAATTAATTGATGTTAGGGCAAAGAGTGAAAGAGAAAAAGGTTTTTTAAAAGAATCTTTTAATATTCCTTTAAACATAATTCATTCTAAAGTTAAAAAATTAGATAAATCAGAAAGGTATTATATCCATTGTGCTGGAGGATATAGAAGTATGATTGCATGTTCTATTTTAAAGAGTATCGGATTTGATTCTCTTTTTAACATTAAAGGGGGCTTTGCAGAAATTAGAAAATCAGAACTACAAATTGTATAGGTCTTGAATAGATTAATACTAATAATAATATTATTTATTACTTGTGAAAGTAACAAGGGGGAATTTAAATTACTTGAATATAAATTATATAAAAGTCACATAGAAAATAATTCCATTCAGTTAATTGATGTTAGAACACCTGAAGAATATAATTTAGGTCATATTAATGGTGCAGTTAATATTGATTATAAAAATGAAAATATTTTTTATAGATCTTTTAAAAAATTAGATAAATCTAAGTCGGTTTATTTGTACTGCAGGTCTGGTAATAGAAGTAAAAAGTCTGCTGATATATTAATTGAGCTTGGATTTTCAAGAATTTATGATTTAAAGGGAGGTTTTATTGAATGGAACTTAAATGAGCTTAAATAAATTATTCTTTAGTACCTGTAACAACTAATGTTCCTTCCCAATCTTTTGTTTTACCAACTTTCCAGCATTCTACATTTTTAAAACCAGTATCTAAAAACATTTTTTTCCATTCTGTTTCAGAAAGTAGATTCATAATACTGACTTTTGTTTCTTCTGGCCAGTTGTGTGACGAAAGATTTTCTTTATAGAAATCTACTCCAATTATTAACCTTCCATTTTTATTTAACCAATTGTTGTAAAAATTTTCAATTACTAATAATGGTTTTTCGAAATAATATAAAACTTCCATTGAATGTACAATATCCTTTTTTGAATTAGGCTTCCAGGTTAATAGGTCAGAACAATCATATTTGTTTAGGGAATCTAAACCTCTAGCTTTTTCTATCATTTTTATTGATCCATCAACCCCGTTAGAACTAAAACATTTTTCCATATCAGAAACCATTCTTACAACCCATCCTGTTCCACATCCTGCATCAATAAAAGTAAAATCTTCCAAATCTTTTAGTGCAAAATTTAGCATATTTTTTACTGATTCCATATGATTTTTTTCCATACCATCATCTTTTCCATTTCTTACCCAATCACTAAAAATTTCAATAGGATGTTTCTTTGTCATCTATGTTGTTTTTCTATTAAAAAAAAGGTAGCTCAAATAAAATAAAATTATAATAAAAATTTCCCAATTTAGTATGTAAAAAGGCCATTCTCCAAATACTAATGGATTCTTAATGTTAGGTGCTTCAGCTAAATACATATAATTAGATCCGATTTTAAAATTTATTGGCATTATTATTAACATAAGAATATTTAAAATTACCAACACCCTTAACCATGAGAATCTTGTTAATTTATACCCTAAGTGAAAAAACATGAATAATGGAATAAAAATTATAGTCCCATGACTTGAATAATATTGCATGTACTTAAACATACTTCCATCATAATCATTTATTTGTGCAGTTAATATTGCCATTAACCCTCCCCAAAAGCCACAATAAAATAAAAATTCGTATAATCTTTGATTTTTTGGAATAAAAAGTATGAAACATGTTATTAAATTGGTAATACTGCATAGATGGAGAGGTAAGTTTTCATAAATATCCCAATTTCCATTATTATAATCTATTAAATGATTTGAAATGGTTATAATTAATGTAATTACACAGATTATCTTAGCCATTTTTAATTTTTTATCCATTTCCATTACTCTACCTAACCATAAAAAAGAAATAATTAATAAAGATGTGATAGTGAAATTTCTTAATCCTTCATAGGACATAAGGTCTATTATATAGGGTGGAAATTGTATAAAAATATTTTTTAAAATAGATATTTGCATATTCCTAAAAATAATTAATTTATTCTTATTGGAAGTAACTAATTATATTAAATAATATTTTGTCTGCTACAGGGTCATTTCCTAAGTTTTCAAATATTTTTAAAGTTGATAAAAGCATTTTTCCTTGATTATGCCTTATGATTGATAAATCAGATCCTGTCCAGACATCTCCTGAACCAATATAATTTCTTTTAAGGATATTTCCGTTTGGAATTCTATCAAATGCAATTGTTTGAACAAGATTATTTCCTTCAAGACCTCTAAAACTAACAGTAGGCGCAATATTTTCATACAAATTAATAAGTGGAACATCTACTGGTAGTCCTTTAAATATTGGATGTTTTTTATTAATGTGAAGTATTCCATCCCATAAACCTTTTGACATGTTTTTTATTGGATCCATTGGTAATATTTTTTCCCCCTCAATTTTAAAAGTCAAATTTTCTCCTGTTCTTTTTATTATTCTTGATGGAGTATTTAAAAAAATTGCTGAACCACCTGAATTAACAAATTCATTGACATCTTGTATGGTTTTATTAAAAGTGTCATCTGTTTTAGAATTTTCCAAAACAATATTTCCATCATTAGATGATACTTCAGATATTTTGTTGTCAAATATTAAAACAGGAATATTTGTATTGTTATTTATATTAAATTTTTTGTATTTAATATTATTCTCATCCAAATATTTAATTATTTTTTTATTATCATTAATTAGAGCTACTTCAAATTTTCTATTGGATTTTAATTTATTAAATACATTAAATTTTCTTTCCGAAGAAGCTATTAAACTGTTTTCCACATCCCTTATTTCAGCATTTATAATATATTCTCCTGCACTATATATGTCATCAATTGAAAAATTATATAATTTGGAAACTCCATTATTAAGTTTCAAAAGAATTTTGTCATTTTTTATATAAATAATTTTATTCCCTTTTTTTATTATAATTTTTAGATTAATATTCATAGTTTCTCTTTCACTAACTCCAATAAACTCTAAATCTATTTTCTCATTTTCATAATAGTTTCTTTTATTTGTTCTTATTACAATTAAATTTTCTTGATTTGCTTCTTTTGTTTTATAATACGCTTCTCCTTTTGGATTTCTCCATAAATCTAAAAGTCCTGCGCCAATCACCCAATCTCCAGCTGTTAATGCATGCACACAATAACCAATTATGCTGGGGTTTGATCTTATTGCCTCTATCATTCTTTTATTAGCAATTCCATGGACTTTTTGTTGAAGTTTATAAAAATCTTCTGTGTTATTAAAAATTTTATTTAAACCAGTTTTTTTCAAGGCTTTTTTTATTTCTTTATTATAATTTATGTGATATAAATATGGATAAGTTATTGGGTTTCCTTTTTCTTTAAATTTTACTTCATTGTCCTCCAAATTGGGTAGGCTTCCATATCCTATTTCTGAAACGTAGGAGGGAAGGTTTGGTATTACATTTCTTCCAGGTGTTTTTGAAAATAGATTTAGTTTTTTATTTTCTTCCTTAGAATTTCCAATTGTTAGAAAACCATCAAATATATTTTTATTAATATTTGGACCTGGATAATTATGAATATCATTAAACTTAGTAGGAGTGTCATCATAAGGAAGAAATAAATTTGCTCCTTCAGCCCACCCTCCTGACTCATCTAATATCATCCTAGTTGGATCAAGTTTTCGAGCCTTTAAAGCCATAGGTTTTAACATATTAGCTAAAATTGGTCTTCTAATCTCATTAAATAGTTCCCATTGAACAATAGAAACATGATTTCTATCCCTTAAAATACTTTCTGTAATTTCATTTTCAACTCTCCTTGGAAGATAAGGTGTTTCAATTGGCATATCCATACATTCAATTGCCATGCTCCCCACAGTCAAAACACCTAATGAATCAGCAAGTTTTAACCACATTGGTGGAGGTGGTTTTCTCCAGGGTCTAATCATATTAAATCCTGCATTTTTAGCCATCATAATTTCTTTAATAACCATTTCTTTTGAATCAGGGTAAGCCAACCTGACAGGGTATAAACCTTCAAAAAATGCAGCCTTTAAATATATTGGCTCATTATTTAAATAAAACTTATCATTTTTAATTGTAAATTCTCTAAATCCAAAAGTTTCTGAAACTTTATCTTCTAGTTTATTTTTAATTTTAAGATGTGATTTTATTTTATATAAATTAGGATTATCTGGGGACCATAATGAGATCTTATTAAATTTTATTATCTCAGAGAATTTATTAATTCCTGGCTTTAATAATATTTTAGTTTCTTGCTTTTTTATTTCAATGCCTTTATTATTAAAAATTTGGTTTATTAAAATTGTATTTTTTTTATTATTGTATTTATTAATTATTTTGAAATCTATTTTGGATTGTTTTATATAAATATCAGACTTAATAAATAAATCTTCAATTATTATTTTTCCAGTACTTTCTAAATATACATTTTGCCAAATTCCACCAGTATAAGAACCTCTCCACTGTGGTGTTTCCATTTGACCCATTCCATCAATAACTTTATCTTGAATCGTTATTGGTCCTACAACTCTTATTATTAGAGTGTTTAATGAATCATAATTTAAAACATGCTCGATGTTAAATTTAAAAGGGGAAAAACCTCCTTCGTGATATCCAAGTGCATTATCATTTAAATAAACTTCAGACAGATAATTTACAGCATCAAAATTTAAAAAAATTATACTATTTTTTAAATCATTTGAAACTTTAAATGTCTTTTTATAATAAGCTACTCCCTCATAATCTTTCTTATACTCTTCCCAGCCACTAGGAACATTTATTTTTTCAGATTGAAATTTTTTAAAACCTTCAATTGTATGCAGATTAGTATTTCTGCCATTATTATTTTCATCATAAATTATTTCCCATTCACCGTTTAATGAAATTTGATTTTCTCTTTCTTGTGAAAATGAATAAAAAGTAAAAAAAAGAAAAATTAATAATTTTAGATTATTCATAAATTAATTATTTTCTAAAACTCTTAATCCTTGTGGAATAATTGGGTAAGTCATTTCTTTTAAAACTTTTATCATTTCATCTCTTTTGGGATGTTTTTTATTAAATAATAAATTATTCCACTCTTTTGGATCTATGCTATTATTATAAAGTTCTTCTTCGCCCGTGTTATATATAATATATCTCCAATCTTTTGTTCTTACAGAGTAATGATGGTTAGATGGTATTTCAGCATTTTTATCAGAGGAATAAACTACGCTTAATGCACCATTGTATCCTTTCCAGTCATTTGTATTGGGATTTTTTAAAAATGGTTTTAAGCTATAGCCATCAAGTGAGCGTCCTAGCTCATTTTTTTTGGTATTTGTATCAAGACCTGCTAAATCCAAAAGTGTGGGGTAAATATCAATTAAAGATACAGGATGATCAACTATGGATCCAGGATTTGTTAGTTTAGGTACCCTAATTGTCATGGGAACCCTTGTGCTTTCTTCCCAGAGAGAATTTTTATAAACATGATCTTTCTCTCCCATTGTCCATCCGTGATCACTTACTAAAACAACAATTGTATTGTTTTTTAATTTACTATTATTTATGGCATTCATTACCTGCCCTACATTATCATCAACTGCCGTAACACATGCTAGATATGCTTGAGTAAATCTCTTTAAACCTTCTTCAGAATCTTCGTAAGAACTAACTAAATTTTTATACATCTCTATAGATCTAACACTTCTGCCTGGGGTTTCAAACTGACTTACCTTATGTAGATAAGTATCTTCTTTATCATTTTCTTTAATATTTGCAAGCTTAATTTTATCAAGTGGATACAAGTCAAAATATTTTTGCGGAACAATTAATGGTGTATGTGGTCTTAAAAATCCTACAGCTAGAAAAAAAGGTTTTTCATCATTAGAATCAGCAAGTTGATTTAATCTTTTTTCAGCCCATTCTGCATTGATTTCATCTGGTGTTAAATCCCTGTTATTCTCGTCTACATATTTAAATGTTTTTCCAGATCTAGAAGGTCCATATGCCCATCTGACATTTTCTCCATCAATTTTAATTCCATTTAAGTTTTTTAATGGACCATATGATCCATCGATTGGTCCTCCAGCCATATTTAATCCATCTAATTCTTTAATAGTCCTATAGGGCTTAGGGACATCTGGATGTGCTATTCCTTTTTTACCTTTTTTAAATTCACCCAAATATGCGACTGGACTGTAATCTGCTTCATGTTTAAATTCAGTCCACATATCTTTTTTATTTACATGCATGATTTTGCCACTTCCAATTACTTTGTACCCATTTTCCATGAATTTTTCCATAATGGTCTTGGTATTTTTAAGTACCTTATTTTTTAACCAAGATTTTTGCCAAAAATTTGAAGAATTATGAGGATATATACCAGTCATCATACTTGATCTAGAAGGACCACACATTGGATCATTAGAATAAGCATTTTTAAATTTGACTCCAGAATCAGTTAGTGCTTTAATATTAGGGGTAATAGCTTGTGGATGACCACTAAAACCTTCAGGATAATCATTAAGATCATCTATCATTATAAGTACTACATTAGGTTTAGATTCTTTATTATTATCACATTTAATTAAAAAAATGCACAAAGAAAAGCATATAACAAAAGAAAATATTTTTTTTTTCATAAGCAGATTTATGATTTATATCTTAAATTTAAAGTTTTTATTTATAAAAAACACAGATTTTTTTAACTGTTTTTTGTAATGATTAACTTATAATTATAATATAAAATGAAATCAAAATTATTCTTATTATCAATTCTATTTATCATCGGATGTTCCTCTGGATCATCAGGTGGAGATGAAATTTCAGGTGGAGGAAATAATAATGGAGGAGGAAATAATAGTGGAAATACTGGTGGAAATTCTGACGGAGAAACCGATCCAGATAAATATACTGATTCTTCATCTAATGGAAACACAACTTATTACATTAGTTTTTCCTCAGGTGATGATACAAAAGATGGAAAATCTGAGGCAAATGCATTTAAGAATTTAGGTAAGATTAATAGTATAACATTTGCTCCTGGTGATAAAATTAAATTTAAAACTGGAGATACATGGAAAGGATATTTTAAATTAAGAGGATCTGGAAATTCATCAAGTCCAATATTAATTGAAAGTTATGGATCTTCATCAAAACCAATAATTGATGGTAATGGTTATCAAGCTTCTTTATTTCTTGAAAATGTTGAATATGTTGAATTAAACAATCTAGAGTTTAAAAATGAAGCAACTCATTTAAAATCTGATGGATCAGTTAAATTAATGCATGGCTCAAACAGAAGTGGAAGTGATGAGCGTTACGGATTGCTTGCTCTAAGATTTGGTGAGGATAATAATATAAACGATATAAAAATATCTAATGTAAAAATATCGAACATATATCCAACACCAACTGATAATTCATATATACATCAAGGTTATGGAATACGATTTGAATCTTTAAAAAATTCTGATAATTCTCAAAATAACTTTTTTGATGGAATAACAATTGATAATGTTGATATTAGTTTAACAGGTCATTATGGAATTCATATAGTAAATAGAATGCCAAGTGCGGAGGCGGATTATTTTCATAGAAACATCTCAATTACAAATTCAAGTTTTTATGATACAGGGGGGTCAGGTATCGTCTTTGCAAGATCAAAAAATATTTTGGTCGAAAACTCTACTTTTAAAGGGACTGGATCAACTAAAGATAATAGAATGTGGGAAAGAGGAAGTGGATTGTGGGTATATACTTGTAATGATGTTATAATTCAAAAAAACACTTTTGAAGATGCTTATGGTCCTCAAGATTCTTTTGGAGCTCATATTGATTGGGGAAATGAAAGGGTTGTTATTCAGTATTGTTTAAGTAAAAATAATTATGGTGGATTTGTTGAAATATTAGGAGAAAATATAGATTGTGGATATAGATATAATATTAGTATTGGTGATGGCACAAGAACAAATACCCATAATGGTAAGATATTCTGGATTTCTAATTTTGCTGGAAGTGATAGTAGAAGAATAGGATCAAAAAATAACTTTATATATAATAATACGATATATATACCAGCTACTAATCCAGTTACCAGTAATCCAATGAATCCAGACTTAAATATTGGAGATTTAACTGAAGATTCTTATATATACAATAATTTAATTTATATAACCTCCGGAGCTAGTATGAATATTAAAACAGAGAATGATAGAGATTTGAATTACTTTAGGAATAATCTTTATTTTGGAACTGTTAAAATAGATAATAACACTGCTTTTGAGCATCATTCAAGTGAAATTTTTATTGATCCTAAATTAGTTAACCCAGGTTCTTCAGATCCAAATGATTATAAATTACAGACAGATAGTCCAGCAATTGGAAAAGGAATTCTAATTAATGGAAGTACAAATTCTAAAAATTTCATACAAAATAATGGAGGAAGGGATTATTTTGGTAATTCTGTTTCAAATTCGGAGAAACCTAATATAGGAGCTTATAACGGAAATTAAATGACAAGACTAATACTATTATTATCAATTTTTTTTATTTCCTGTAACCAGAACAATTATGGAGAAAAAAATGATGATAATGGTTATTCATATTATTTTAATTCAGTTTCAGGAGACAATTCAGATTTAGGATCAAAGGATAAACCTTTAAAAAGTCTTGACTTATTAAATAATATCAAACTAAAAGATGGTGATAAAATACTCCTAGCCAATGGATCAACCTTTATAAATACAATTGAATTTATTAATAAGAATGATATTGAGGTTTCTAATTATGAATTTGAAAACAATAGAAAAATTCCAAAAATTAACTCTAAGGGAAAAATTGCAGGAATATTTATAGAGAATTCTTCAAACATTAAAATATCAAACATAGAAATAACTGCAAATGGTGGAGGTCCTAATGAGATTTTACATAAAAAATTAAAAACTGATTTAAGAGCTGGAATATTATTTTTAGTAACAGATGATAAAAGACATGATAGTTTAATTATTAGTTCGGTTAAGATTAGAGATGTTTTTTATGAAGATCCAGGTTTTGTTAGAAAGGAAGATGAAGTTAAAACACCAAACGGCACAAACAGTTATGGATGGGGAGTAAGAATTGTTAATCTTTCTAAAAAGGGAAATCTTGAAAATATTACAATTCAAAATTCAGATTTTGAAAATATTTCTCATTCAGCAATAAGATTTATTGGTAAAAGAGACAATCAGTTTAAAAATCTAAAAATTTTAAATAATAGAGTGTTTAAATCTGGTGGTCCAGGAATGGTTTTTAATAGCACTAGGAATTTATTAGCTGAACGTAATGATATCAATTATTCGGGCTCAACTGATGATTCAAGAAAATGGGGTAGAGGGAGTGGTTTATGGACTTGGGGAAGTTCATATGCTTTAATAAAAAATAATTTATTTCAAAATGCTAATGGACCTGCTGATTCTGCCGGATGCCATATTGATTTTAATTGTAATGATATAATTGTTGAAACAAATTTAAGCAGAAATAATGCTGGCGGTTTTATAGAAATTTTAGGTAATAATTATAATTGTTCTTACAGGTATAACGTAAGTATTAATGATGGATATAGAGTTAAAGGTCAAGGAAATGCATTTCAAGAGGGTAAAACTTTTTGGCTTAGTGGCTATGTTGGTAAAGGAAAACAAAGAAATGGTCCATTCAATTCATACATTTATGGAAATTTTGTTTACGTTGGAAAAGATATCATCCCTAAAATTGCAGTTGATAAGAAAGCAAAAGGGGTTTTTGTTGCAAACAATGTATTTTACTTTGAAAATAATCCCGTTATGGTTTTTGGAGATCAGTATAAACCAGATACTGGTGGTAAATCACAAATTGAAAATGTTTTTTTTGAAAATAATTATTTTAGAAAAAATCATTGGCCAAAAGCTGTTCTTATACAACCAACTAAAAGTAAATACGAAGCTTCATTATTGTCATTTTTTAATCGTCGCTTCATGTCGTCTCCTAAATACCCTAATTTTGTAGAACTATTAAAGGATATGACTATTAGTATTAGACCTAATATTTCTCATTACTTGACCTTGACTTCTCAATATAAAAAAGGAAGAATTAAAATTGATTATATAAATGGAGATTCAAAAGGTCTCTGGCAAGGTTTTTAAAATGAAAATTTCTCAAATTATTACATATGTACTCAGCGAAGATCTAGAAAAGGAGTTCTTCTTTTCTCAATGGGAGTATAGCAATAGAAAGATCTGTGTTGTAAAAGTTATTTGTGATAATGGATTAGTTGGATGGGGAGAAGGTTATGGTCCAGCTTCTGTTATAGAAGCTTCAATAAAACAAATAAAAGATTATGTAATAGGTAAAAATCCTTTAGAAAATGAAAAAATTTGGTCTATAATGTTTAGAAGAGTTCATGATTATGGAAGATCGGGTGTCTTATTATCTGCAATTAGTGCAATTGATATTGCGATTTGGGATATTAAAGGAAAGTTTCTTAATCAATCAATTACAAATCTTTTAGGAGGTGCATTCGTTAATAAAATAAGACCATATGCTACAGGTCTTTATTTTAATAAAAACAAAAATATAACTGATGAATTATGTAATGAAGCCAAAATGTACGTTGAACAAGGTTTTAAATCGATTAAAATGAAAGTTGGTTTGAATATTAGGGATGATATAAAGAATGTAATAGCAGTAAGAAAATCCATTGGAAATGAAATAGATTTAATGATTGATGCAAATCATGCTTATTCTTTTCCTGAAGCATTAGAATTGTCTAACAAATTGAAAGATTTAGACATAAAATGGTTTGAAGAGCCTTTATCACCTGAATTTTATAAACAATATTCAGATTTTAGACAAAAATCTCCAATTCCCGTTGCTGCTGGAGAATGTGAATATCTTAGATATGGATTTCAAAAATTATTGGAGAAACAATGTGTAGATTATCTACAACTAGATTTATGTTCAAGTGGTGGTTTCACAGAGGGTAAAAGAATAACAGCACTTTCTTCCACTAATGGAGTAAAAGTTGTTCCGCACACTTGGGGTTCAGGAATTGCTTTTTTTGCTGCAATAAATTTTATTGCTAATTTAGAACCAATTCCAGGAAGATTATATATGCCCGATTCTTTAATTGAGTATGATAGAACTGAAAATAAAATCAGAGAAAACATTATAAAAAACAACATCAATATTGAAGATGGATATATTAAAATTAATGAAAGTCCAGGTTTAGGTATTGAAGTAGATGAAACATATTTAAACGAAGTAAAAATATAGAGATGGAATTTGGAAATCTTAAAATGTATATTAATGGTGAATTACAATCATCAGTCGATAACATTAATAAAGACATATATAGTCCATTGAATGGAAAAAAAGTTGCAACTCTTGCTTGGGGAAATAGCAAAGATTCAATTAAGGCATTAGAATCTGCATCTGAAGGATTTAATCTATGGTCTAATCTTTCTATAAATGAAAGAAAAATATGGATATCAAAGCTTAGAGAAAAAATCTTAAAAAATGAAGATTTACTCAGAAAAGCAATCACATTTGAAATGGGAAAACCATACCCTTCAACTGCAGAGGATATAGAATCGATAACAAACAGCCTTGAGTATTATACTAATATAATTGATGATTATTTAAAACCTAAAGAAATTTTAGACAAAGGTAATACACATGAGCATCAACTAATTTCTAAACCAGTTGGAGTTGTTGTTGCTTATTTAGCATGGAATTTTCCATTATTAAATGCAGGATTTAAACTTGGACCAGCTTTGGCTTCTGGTTGTAGTATTATTTTAAAACCATCTGAACTATCTCCAATTTCCTTATATATTTTAGGAAATATCTTAAAGGAAATTAATTTTCCAAAAGGAGTAGTGAATATTCTTTGCGGAGAACCAGAGGATATTGCAACAACATTGTCAAGAAGTACAATTCCAAAGTTAATTACTATGATTGGATCAACAGAAACTGCTAAAAAAGTTATTTCTGATTCATCTACATCTATAAAAAAATATAGCATGGAATTAGGTGGAAATGCTCCCTTTATAGTTTTTGATGATGCTGAACTTGAAAATGCAGTGAATATAGCTGCAGCAATTAAATTTGGTAACTGTGGTCAAATATGTGTAGCTGCAAATAGATTTTTTATTCATGAGAAGATTTATGATGAATTTTTAGAAAAACTAAAAGAAAAAGCAAAAAATATTAAAATTGGATATAAAGAGGATCTGAATTATGATATTGGACCATTAATAACAAATAAATCAAGAAAAAGAATTAAAAATTTAATAGATAAAACTGTTAATTGTGGAGCGAAAATAGAATATGGAGGAAAAATTCTACCAATTGATGGTAACTGGTTTGAACCGACAATTATTACTGGAATTGATGCTTCAATGAGTATTTTTCATGAAGAAATTTTTGGACCAGTAGCGAGTATAATTAAATTTAAATCTGAAAAGGAAGTCTTAAAACAAGCAAACAATACAAATTATGGCTTGGCTTCATATTTATTTACAACCGACAAAAAAAGAATTACTAAGTTTATTAATGAGCTAAATTTTGGAGAAGTTCAAGTGAATGGTATTAAGTATGATATTTATTTACCTCATGGAGGTATAAATGAAAGTGGAGTTGGACATGATTGTTCTGAGTTAGCTCTTGAAGATTATATTTATAAAAAGAGAGCTAGTATAGCTATTGATAAATAATTTAAAATATAAACTATGGAATTACTTTTACCTTTTATTTTATTAATTTTTGCAAGTTTTTTTCAAGGATCTTTTGGTCTTGGAATGAAGTATATGTCCCCATTATCTTGGGAAGCATGGTGGCTTGTTCATGTTACTATAGCCATGATAATTTTTCCATTTATTTGGACCATTGTAGTTATTCCTGACTTATTTCAAATTATTTCTTCTTCTCCAATTGAGTCTATTCAAATGGCAATGCTTTATGGTTTTTTATGGGGAATAGGAGGAATAATGTTTGGTGTTAGTGTTCCTTATATAGGGTTGTCTTTAACAATGGGCATAGTTATGGGACTAGCAGGCTCTGTTGGAAGCTTAGTACCTTTTTTTCAAGGATCTAACTTAACAACTGATTCTGTTTTTAAATATGTAATTGGGGGTTTAATAATATCACTTATAGGTGTTGCTTTAACAGCAAAAGCAGGAATTAATAGGGATAAATTACAAAACTTAAATAATTCAAATAATTCAAATATTATAAAAGGAATTTTAATTGCTATTGTTTGCGGAATTTTGTCAGCACTTTTAAATGTAGGTTTTTCTAATGCTGCTCCTATAGCCAAAACTGCTGAAGAATTTGGAATTATTACAAGAAATTCTAGTTTAGCTGCATGGGTTGTTGTTCTTTGGGGAGCTTTCATAATGAATGCATTATATTGTATCTATCTATTGTTTAAAAACAATTCTTGGAATTCTTTTAAAGCAATAAAATCTTTTAAAGCTTACAGATGGTCTTTTATTGCTGGCTTATGTTGGTTTGCAGCTCTAGGTGTATACGGTCAGGGTGCTGCTTTATTAGGTGATATTGGACCTGTAATAGGTTGGCCAATATTGTTAAGCCTTTCTCTTATTATTAGTAATTTTTGGGCTTACAGAGCAGGGGAGTGGAAAAATGCTAAAAAACCATTTAATTTACTTTTGTTAGGTTTGATAATACTTATCGGATCATCGATTGTATTAGGATTAGGTAGTACAGTTTAATTAAATTTTAAGATTTGAAAAAAGAAAAAATTGTAGGTTATGGTGAGTTACTATTGAGATTAACTCCATCAATTCACTCACAATTATTAGATCAAGCTTCTAGCTTAAATTTATCTTTTGCAGGTTGTGAAAGTAATATTATTTCAAGTCTTTCAAATCTCGGTCATGATACAAATATGATTACATCATTGCCTGATAATGCACTTGGAAAATCTGCAAATCGTTTTCTTAAAAGTTTTGGTGTCAGTACTGATGATGTAATTTTTATTAATGGTAGGATTGGAACTTATTTTATTGAGCATGGAGCATCAATTAGAGCTTCAAAAATCATTTATGATAGACTTAACAGCTGCTTTTCAAAAGAAAAAATTAATGATAAAGTGTGGGATAAAGTTTTTAATAATGCTTCATATTATGTTATTTCTGGAATCACCCCCTCACTATCAAAACAATGTCAGGATAATATTCTTAAATCTATTAGAATTGCAAAATCAAATAAAGTAAAAATTCTATTTGATTTAAATTTTAGAAGAAATTTATGGAACAAAAAAGAAGCTTCTTCTTTCATTTTAAAAATAATTAATGATATTGATATATTAATTGGAAATGTAGGATCAATTTCTGATATTTTTGGATATAAATACAAGCCCTCAAATAATTTTTCAGAATTAAAAAAGATTACAAAAGATGCATGTGAATTTATTTCGAAAGATTTCTCATTTGATTTAATTGGTTTGACTATAAGAAATCAAATAAATGCTACTCAAAATCAAGTCGGTGGTTTAATAAAGATAAATAACAATTATTTTATTGGTAAATCATTTAAATTAGACATTATAGACAGATTAGGTGGAGGAGATGCTTTTTCAGCTGGAATTATTCATGGTTTAATAAACGGTTACGATCCTGGAAAGATTATAGGTTTTTCAAATTCGTGTTTTGCAATAACTCAAACCATAAAAGGTGATGTTAATTATTTTAATGAAGAAGATATTTTTGAATTTGGTTCTGATAATTATTCAGGATATATAAAAAGATAGATTAAATGAAAAATATTGCTAAGGAAATCAATAAATCTAAGGTTATAGCAGTTCTTCAAATAGATTTGTTGGAAAACGTTATGCCTTTGTGTGAAGCTTTATTAAAACAAGGAATTAATATAATAGAACTTGCTTTAAGAACTAATGTGTCTCAAAAAGCCACAGAATTAATTCTTAAAAATTTTCCTGATATACTAGTTGGATTAGGTACTGTAGTTCATGAGGATCAAGTAAGGTTTGCTGTAGATACAGGTGTAAATTTTGCTGTTTCACCTGGTTGTAATACTAAAATTATTGATTTAGCTTTAAAAAATAAACTCCCATTTTTTCCAGGCATTTCTTCTCCAACTGATATAGAAATATCTATTGATCATGGATGTCAAATTTTGAAATTTTTTCCAGCCGAAAATTTCGGAGGAATAAATTATTTAAATTCAATTAATGCTCCTTATAACCATTTGAATATAAAATATATTCCACTTGGAGGGATAAACTTATCTAATGTTAAGAATTATTTAGAATCAGATATTGTTTTAGGTGTTGGTGGAAGCTGGATTGCGCCAAGAAATTTAATAAATGAAAAGAAATGGGATATTATTTCATCTAATGCTAAAAAAATAATAGATCTTATTTCTTTACAATGATAATTTTATAAGTCTAGCATACTTTGAGTTTTTTTCATCCTCTGATGTTATCCAAAAAGTATTAACATTTATAATTTTTACTGCTTCTACTTGAGTTTTGCCGATAGGAATTTTATACATCTCAATTTTATTATTACTTTTTTTATTTAGCAAAAAATCTTTAACAGTAATTAAATAATATTCATTAAAACTAATCGTAGAAGTTAATGCTAATAAATCAAGATTTTGATTATAATCTGCACCAGTTATTATAGAGTTGGTATTCAAAGTTCCAATTTTTTTAGCATTATAGTTTCCTTCTTCTTTTGGAATTGAATAAAATTCAGTGATTTTTTTAGCACGATTTTTTGTAAATATTATAAGATTATTATTAACTGAAATTAACCCTTCTGCATCATAGATAGTATTTCTATTAATTTTGAATGATTTTTGTTCAGGATAATTAAAGGAAATAATCTGTATTTTTTCTCTGCTCTTTTCATCAATTGGTACTTTGTATATTTTAAGATCCCGTCTGTTATTGTAGTTATTTCCAGAGTCAGAAATATACAAATACTTACTATCTCTTGTTATATCTTCCCAATCCTTGTTTGATGCAGATTGGATTTTTCTTTTTTTTAAAATTTTTCCTTTTTTTGAAAGATAATATAGGGATGCTTCTCCACCAGAATCATTATGAGTTAACAACATATCTCCTACTATTTCTAAACCGGATGTTTCCTCAATAATATTTGAAAGTGGATAATCTTCGATTATTTCTTGTGAATATGTTTTTATTGAAATAAATAGAAGAAATAAAATTAAATTTTTTTTCATTTTTCAATAATAGTGATTTATTATTATATTAATAAAAAATTTAAACCATTAGTTATGAGTAAGATAAACAACTTTTTAAATTACATTGATTACAAATTAATTTTTAAGACCAAGCTCTTTTTATTAATCTTTTCAATTTTCATGAATTCTTGTAATTATAATAAATCTTTAAATTATCATATTACAAAAAAGATGCCTGTTATAGACACTTATTTTGATACTGAAGTTATTGATAATTATAGATGGTTAGAAGATGATTTATCTGAGGAAACTGAGAATTGGGTTATTGAACAAAATAATATAACATTTAATTATCTTGATAAAATCCCATTTAGGAAAGAACTTAAAAATAGACTCTTAAATTTATGGGATTATGAAAAAATTTCTGCTCCATTTAAAGAAGGTGATTACACTTATTATTACAAAAATACTGGATTACAAAATCAGAGTATTTTATATAGACATTTAGAAGGAAGTGAACCTGAAGTTTTTTTAAATCCAAACGAATTTTCATCTGACGGAACAACTTCACTATCTGGATTAAGTTTTTCTAAGGATGCTAGCTTAGTTGCGTATTCTATTTCTGAAGGTGGAAGTGACTGGAGAAAAATAATAGTAATAAGTGCAGAAAACAAACAAATAATTGAGGATACTATTGTAGATGTTAAGTTTTCTGGTGTTAGCTGGAAATCAAATGATGGATTTTATTATTCATCATATGATAAACCTAAAGGAAGTGAATTATCTGAAAAAACAGATCAACATAAATTATATTATCATAAGCTAGGAACTTCTCAAAAACAAGACGAATTAATTTATGGAGGTAAAGAGAATGAGAAAAATAGATATGTAAGAGGATATGTAACAGATGACAATCAATATTTAATAATTGATGCAGCAAAAAAAACTACAGGAAATAAATTGTTTATTAAGAATTTAAAAAATAATTCTAAACTAAAAACAATTTCAGAAGATTATTCATCAAACACGTATTTACTTGACAATCAAGGTTCATTACTTTATTTAGTTACAGATCATAATGCTCCAAATAAAAAAATAGTTACTGTATCGTCTAAAAATCCAGGTAAATTAAATTGGAAAGATTTTATTTCTGAAAAAGAATTTGTTTTAAATCCATCTACATGTGGTGGGTATATATTTACAAACTACATGATAGATGCTATTTCTAAAGTTTATCAATATAATTACTCTGGAAAATTGATTCGTGAAGTTAATTTGCCTGGAATAGGAAGTGCTTATGGTTTTAGCGGAAAGAAAGATCAAGAGGAATTGTATTTTAGTTTTTCAAATTATTATACTCCTACAACTAGATTTAAATTAGATTTAAGTTCTGGAAATTATAAAGAATATTGGAAACCAAGCATTGATTTTAATTCTTCCAATTATGAATCAAAACAAATTTTTTATAATTCAAAAGACGGCACTAAAGTTCCAATGATTATAACTTTTAAAAAAGGGACTGAACTTAATGGAAAAAATCCTACAATATTGTATGGTTATGGTGGGTTTAATATAAGTAGAACACCTGGTTTTAGTGTTGCTAATGTTGTTTGGATGGAACAAGGCGGTATTTATGCTGTTCCAAATATTAGAGGAGGAGGTGAATATGGAAGAAAATGGCATAAAGCTGGTGTTCAAAAAAACAAACAAAATGTTTTTGATGATTTTATTGCAGCTTCTGAATATTTAATTGATAATAAATATACATCATCAGAATTTTTAGCAATTAGAGGAGGTTCTAACGGAGGTTTGTTAGTTGGTGCTGTTATGACTCAAAGACCAGATTTAATAAAGGTTGCTCTTCCAGCAGTTGGGGTTTTAGATATGCTTAGGTATCATAAGTTTACATCGGGTGCAGGATGGTCATATGATTATGGAACCTCTGATGAATCTAAAGAAATGTTTGAATATTTAAAAGCTTATTCGCCAGTTCATAATGTTTCTAAGAATACTGCTTATCCTGCTACCCTTATTACAACAGGTGATCATGACGACAGGGTTGTCCCTGCTCATTCATTTAAATTTGCTGCTGAATTACAAGAAAAGGATGCAGGAATAAACCCAGTATTAATAAGGATTGAGACTAATGCAGGACATGGCTCAGGAACACCTGTATCAAAAACAATAGAGCAATATGCTGATATTTATGGATTTACTTTTTACAATATGGGATTTAAAGTTCTTCCGGAAAAAACTAAATCTAAAATAAAAGGTTAACCTAAATATATTTAATGGAGTTAGTTAGAGTAAATCTTCAATATTTACCAAGCTCTTATCAGGCTAAAGTGTGATTTAAATTCTCTTCCATCTTCTAGGTTAACTTTGAACCAGTAGTCAGTTTGTGGCATAGGTTTTCCGTTATATGTTCCATCCCATCCATCTGTTAGCGGATCTAGTTCTTTAATTAGTTTTCCATATCTATCAAAGATGTAGATTTTGGTTTTTGCTTGGAAGTCTGCTCTTATTCCTAGGATTTTCCATTTGTCGTGATATCCATCTCCATTTGGAGTAAAGAACTTTTTATATCCAATAACTGATACCTCTATTTTAGCGATTCCACAGTCATTTTTATCTCTTATATAAATGGTGTGTATACCTGGTCTTACTTTTTCAAACACTGGTTGGTCTTGGTAAGGGCCTGTTTCATCATCAATAGCATATTCATAATCTCCTATTCCTAATGTTGCTGTTAGAATAGTAATGGTATTGTTGTTGTCTTTTGTCAGGTCTTTTACTACTATATCTTTTTTGGTTACAGTAGCTATTTTAGATTCTTTTATGGTTATTGATAAACTTCTAGTACAATCTGTTCCGTCGGTTGTTTTAGCAGTTACTACATATTCTCCTCCAAGACCAATTAGTATACTGGAGTCTATACCAGATATATTAGGAGCAAAAGCTTGTCCATTACGTGTCCAAGTATAACTATAGGTTCTGCTATCCGAAGATTTTACTCCAATAGGTATAGGGTCTAGGTTTAGACATACAATACTAGTATCATCGGTTCTTTCAAAAAGAGGCAAAGGATTTACTACAAACTCAATTTTTTTATTAATAATACATTGAGTATTAAGTGGATTGGTTATCGTTGCTGTTACAGTTTGTGTCTTAGTATTAAAAGGGTTGGGTAGAGTAGCAGCTGTTTGACTGACTCCTTTATCATCTTTATAGCTAAAACTTACAGTATACTTATTTAAGCTTTGTGTTACACCAGTAACAGGATTAGTTAAAAGTGTATTTAATACAGTACTAGTGTCAAACTCAGAGAATCCATCAGAGTCATCTGCTCCATCATCACATTGTGGAGCAATAGTGACTGGGTAAGCTTCAGGAGAATCGTTTACTACAAACTCTAGGGTAGTAGTATCGTAACATAGTCCATCGGGATTGCTTACACCACTTAATGTTGAAGCCAGTTCAATTTTAATATCGATAGTCTGAGAGGTAGACAAGAATGGGTTAGGTAATTGATTACCAATAAGTGTTCCGTCAGGAAGATAGTAGTAAGTGGTAACGTTAGTTTGTGATCCTACAAGGGTAGCTTGAATACCAGAAGTGTCAAATGGAAATTTACCATCTTGGGAATCTAAATCTAATGCACTATCACCATCACATTGTTTTGCTATGGTAACTGCATTAGCAACAGGCTTAGGCTCAACATAAAGAGTTGCTACTTGTT
>MDSV01175294.1_pt1 | contig 29412 bp, 10 predicted proteins | sample 810851 | NCBI WGS metagenome assembly MDSV01 (sample SAMN05326640, study PRJNA326480) | marine metagenome | isolation source: seawater | place: Atlantic Ocean: North East | collected 2012 | reverse complement strand
TCGGTCCCGGTACAAACGATCACCATACCAAATGTTGAAATTTGACTTGAGAGGAACGTGATATCAGAAAAGCGCTTGCAGTCGGTAAGGACTATCAGATTTTTCTGTACTGTTATTGTTTTGAAAATATTCAACCTATCACACCTAAGTTGGACTTAGCCCCCAGTGTAGTAGAATGGGAGCTGGGTTTGAGCTGTGGCTTCACGGTAAATTACTCCTCCAGGTCTCCGTGAGTGCAATGTGCTTTGATTCCTGAACCTCGGATGCATGTTCTCGGACTCGGCTTCTAGTAGATGCACCCGCCTAAAGAGCGCTGCCCACTCACGGAGATCTGGAGGAGTAATTTTCCGTGAAGCCACTGCTCAAACCCACGCTACGACGCGGTAACCCTCTTTTTGAGCTGCCTTCTCAAAACCGAATTACTCGTCTAGATCTCCGTGAGCGGTTTTCGCCGTAGAGACTACCAGAGTTTTTTGTCCCATAAATGTGCTTTGATTCCTGAACCTCCGATGCATGGTCTCGGACGTGGCTCGCAGTGTTCATGCTGTGGATCTACGAGGCGGCCCGTTCCGGGCTGGCGTCACTCGTTGCGGCGCAAGGATGGCGGCCCGTCGTCAAGTGCGTCGAGGACGTAGGCCTTGCATGCGTAGAAGAGCATGTCCTCCATGTCCTGCATCGTTTTCTTGGCAACATGCAGGGGCCCAAGCATGCTGTGGTAGAAGAGCAACGACTGTTGGCATAGCAGTGTGTACCTCTGCATACAGACGGTGTCGTCATGCGATGGTGGGAGTGTCGGCGCCTCGACGTTGAGCAGTTGCGTTGCAATGCGAATCACGAGCGCGTGCACGGCGTAGATGCTCGAGTACACAAGCCCGTCGTGCACCTGTTTTACATTCCGCACCGTTGCAAGGTGGACGGACAGTGTTTCGCAAAAATCTTCGGACATCTTGTAGCGCTGCGGCCACGAGCATTTATACCTGCACACAGCGCGTACGTAAAAAGACCACGCTGGGACTACCCACTCACGGAGATCTGGAGGAGTAATTTCCCGTGAAGGCACTGCTCAAACCCAGCTCCCATTCTAATTTGTACCACGCTACAATGCGGTTACCGCTTTTTGGGCTGCCTTCTCGAACTACACTGGGAGCTAAGTCCAACTTAGGTGTGATAGGCTTACCGGCTGCAAGCGCTTTTCTGATATCACGTTGCTCTCAAGGCAAATTCCAACATTTGGTATGGTGATCGTATGTACCGGGACCGATCACCGGCGACGAAGCGTTGAGATTTATGTTGGACGTAGCTTCCAGTGTAGACCAAATTACTCGTGTAGACCTCCGTAAGGGGACTGGACGCTGAGTTAGACATAAATCCCTTTTATTTCGAGATACTTTTAGGGTCCTAGGGCGTGTGCTAGATCTCCGAGAGCGGACTTGCAACGCAGTGCAGCGTGGGGACTAAACGCGCTGGAGGTTGCCGAGTCGCTTTGATATTTCGTCGTCTTCTTGGGATATTGCATTCTTGTATGTTTCGTTGTATTGGTCGACGTACATCTGGGCTTTCGGGTCCTTGACAAGGTTCGCGGCTGCGAAGCTCCTGCGGTCTTCGTTGTGTTCGCGCACGGTTTCGATTGTCTTCTGTGTGCTCTCGAGCACGTCAGAAGCGCGCCTCATCTCGGTGTTGATGTGGGCGATGTCTTGCGAGTCCAAAAGCTCCGCAGCGGTGCTGCTGTTCGGGTGTGCGCTTTGCGCCTCGTGGTTGTAGCGGTTCGCGCGCTCGAGAGCACGCCCCGTGCGCGCGAGGATCTGCCGCGATTGTGTGTTCATTATCATGTCGTTGATAGACGCAAGCACGGTGTCTATCTGCGAAACACAGCCGCGCAGGCTTTCGAGGTCGCGGTCGCTGTTCGCGAGAATGATGGACACGTCCGCAATCTGCCCCATGCGGAAAGAGGAGTCGACTTTTTGTGTGCTCATGGCCTGCTGCTCGTACAGCATGCGCATGCGCGAGTGCTGGAACTGGATCTTTATGGCCATGCTCTGCATCTGCCGACGGATTGCGTTCTTCTCGCGCGTGAGGTCCCGCTGCACATTCTTTAGGCGCTCGATTTTGGTGAGCACAGTCCCGCTGAGGGTATTGCCCATATCACACAGCACAGCGCGGAAAAGGCGGTATGTGGACTGTAAACGCGCGGTTCGCACTATATATACACGGAAAATATGCACATGTCACGTTTGAGACTGCAGCGCCTGTGCTGAGGATGGCATCAGGCAAGGCACCAGCGTGGCAGTTTTTAAATTTAGCACACGGAATGGAGCAATACACACTCCTGAGCCCGAGAGCGCCGGTTGGCTCGAGCTCGGTCTTTACGGGCCTTGAGCACAAGGGCGCGCCGCGGGACGCGGGCAGCGCGCTTGATTTCTGCACGCGCTTCGAACAGACCCTCTACTTTCTCAGCGTCGTCTCCGTGGGGCTGTGGTTTGTGTGGATTAGCTGGATGCCCTTTCTGGACTGGCTTGTGCCACCGTCTGTGGACGAGCACTGGCTTGACGGCACGACGACCATCTCGGACACCTTTAGGCGCTACAGCACGGTGAGCACCGTTTACATGACAGGGCCGCTCTCAATCCTCTTTACGCTGCGCTTGTACCGCACGTTCCGCTGCCCACTTGTGACGTGGAAGAAAAAAAACGTGACATCGAGTCTGCTGCTCGTTCAGTACAGCCTATACGTCATCATCCGCTACGACCACATTTACGGGCCGGTGCACGGCGTGTTCGTTTTCATCACCGTGATCCTGCTCCTGTACTACCACTACTCAGTCGATTACACCAGCTGCGTGCACCCGGACCACCCCCCGCGCGCGAGCGTGCGCTCGCAAAAGGCGCTACTGGGCGTTTTGTGCATTAGCTGTCTTTTTTTGTTCGCCGTGCTGCTCGTGAGCAGCGACTTGGTCAAACAGAGCAGCGTGTACTTTGCCGCTTGCCTCTTCGAGGTGCTCGGGATCGCGCTTCTTGGCTTCCTCGACGTGATCGACATCCGCAACATGCGACACGACTGAGCCCGGGGCGCGCGCCGCCGCCGAGCCCGACCTAAAGTACTGCTGCAGCACGACAAACACCTCGTTGAATCCGCTCAGGATGTCGTTGTAAGTGCGCCCGCCGGTGACGATGATGCGCGAGGACTCAAAGACAAGGAGCACAATCGGCGACAAGGACGGGCGGAAGATGAGACCCGGGAATATCTTTGGCTGGTACGTGCAAAGGTTGTTGCGCTCCTTGTAGATGCGCGCAATGTCGATGCTCGTAATGTCCGGCACGCGGACGTTGCACACAATGTTCTGGATGAGATGCTGTTTGTACGTGATTTGCGAGCGCGCGTGCAGGCGCTTGATGTTGTCCATGATGAGCCGCGTCGCGTTCATTGCCATCTGCTTGCTGACGGCACCAGTCACGACAAGCTTTCCGGACGAGAAGAGCAGTGCCGTGATCTTCGGGTTGGCGATGCGCACGGTGATGGCCGCAAAGCGCTTTCGGTCGTAATTGCTGTACCGCATGCAGCGCGCTATAAAGTCGAGGTCGAGCTTGCCCCCGTGCATGATTACGTGCACGGTGCTGACCATGTTGTGCGTGTAGGGCATAATGACGCTCGGCGCCGTGAAGCGTACACACGGGCTCTTGTCGTCGAGGACCGCGTGCAGCTGCCGGGCGCACGCGTCGCGCGAGAGCACTTGGTACCCGGCGATGGCCCCAAGGTTTTGGAAGCTGAGGCGCCTGACCTCATGCCGCGTATGGTATTTGCGCTTCGGCTGCACCATGCGTGCAGAGTTACAGCCATGCAGAAGACAGTATATATGTATGCGTTTTTAATGCAGAACACGGACCGTTGACGCGACACACACGGCGCGGTCATGGCGCTCCCGGCGCTCGAGGTGCTGCTCGCTGCTGCGGTCGTGGTTCTTTTCGTGCTCGTGCGCATTGTGTTCATCGCGGCGACGCTGGTGACCATGCTCGGGGCGCGGCTGGCTGGTGTCAAGTACAACGAGGGCACGCTGCTCCCGAACATCCCGGCCGGCATCTTCAGCATAATAACGTGGGCTATCACGCTCGTCGCCAACCTGTTGTGGGCTATTTCGGTCGTCTTCTTCAGTGTGGTGCCGTACCTTGTGCTCTGCGTCTTCATTGCGCTAGTGTTCAGCAATCAGAAGGTTCTCGCGCACCAGTTCGTGTACAACTACAACCTTTACGTCGGGGACGGCAGCAACGACAAGAATGTGCTGTACTTTGTGCGGACCTCGGTCTGGCTGCTGAAAATCCTCAGCGAGACACTGGTCCCCATTTACAACTTTGTGATCTCGTGCTACGTCGGGGGCGTGAGCGAAATGCTTAGCGTGCTTATGGACAACCAAAACAGCAGTGTTCTCGTGAGCCTCACCAGCAGCGTCGCGGCGCTGCTGCGCGAGGTGGTGGCCATGCTCTCGCAGTGGGTCGTGCGCAACTGGACGGAATGCGCGCAGACCCCAAACCTGGTGGTGGACATCGCGTTCAAACAGGGCGAAGTGCACCGATGCCTGCGCAACGGGCCCGGGTTGTACCGCGCGCTGAGCCTCGCGCCCGTGCAGCAGTGCACTGCGATTGTGATGCAACAGCTCAACCTCTTGCTGGAGAACACGTGCCCCGCAGTCGGCGGGCTCGCCGTCGTGGTGCTGCACCCGCTGTTTGACTCCAACCTCGTGCTGCTCCTCGAGCATGTCGCGAACATGGTGCTGACCGTCATGTACACGCAGTGGGACGTTGCGCACCTGCGCTGCCGCGCCGTGCACGAGCTCGACAAGCAGGACACGCGCGCGCGCACCAGCCTCTGCGTGCCCGACCTCGCGCCCGCCGCCGCGTTCGCAAGCAGGGCGGCCGTCGCGTTTGGGGCCCTGCTCGACAACTGGGCGACGCGCGCAATGAAGTACGGGCTGCGGTTCTTCTTCGCCTCGGACATCGACGCCGCCGGCCAATGCCAGGGCGCGAGGACGCGCGTGAACATTACGACGCTTGCCGCCGATTTCGACCCCGGCGCGCAGCTGCGCGCCCTCGCTGTGACCGAAGCGCTGACCGCCGCCACTGACGGCATGCGCGTGCGATACCACGAGCGCTTGACCGGGGAGGAGCACGCCGCCCTGTTCGAACGCAGCGTCGACGTGCGCGCGGGCTTCGCAGCGGTCGAGTACCGCCGCCAGACACAGTATGCCGACGTGCAGGGGAACACGCAGACTGCGCTGCTCGGGTGCAGGTGCGACGACACGGTCAGCGGCGTGCGGCTCGTGTGCGAGGTCGCGCTGTTCGGCAAGCCCAGCAGCGCAGAGCCGACACCGCCCATCGAGCTCCTCTTCGAGGGCGACTCGACCGCCGACTTTTTCGCTAGCTGCACCGACCTCAAGATTGTCGTGCAGCCTCTGCGCTTCCCGACGCGCAGCATGCCGGCGGACGGCGACGAGCGGCGGGGGTTCTATGGCGTCGTGGGGGAGGGCGAGACGGCGTGCCTGCGCGACCCCAGCGAGTGCCGCTCGGTGGACGCCCTCGTGTACGTGTCCCCGCTGTGCGGGAACGAGCGTTCGCGCTGCGTCCGCGGGCTCCGAGGCATGCGCTGCTACCCGTACTGCGTCGGGCTGCACCAGCGCAACATGGGCAGTCGTGCGGTGGTGCTGCACGCGTACGAGACGCTGTTCGACGGCACGTTCCTCACGAACACGGACTGCGCAACGCAGCCGCAGAGCTCGCCCCCCGCACACACGGAGTGGATGAGCGTGACAACGTACGTCGACGACAGCACGCCGGGGGCGACGCAGAGGACGACGCGCATGGTGTCCAACGGCGTGGCCGTGAGTGCTGTCGGAGAGCCCGACATGGATTGCGTCGTCACGAGCACCGTGCACGAGGCCAGGGCGCCGCAGCAGCAGAGCGCCGACGGGCTTTTCGAAGCATTCGTGTTTGCGGGCGACGCGGTGCTCACTCCCGAGTGCGTCTGGAGGTCCGAGGCCGCCAAGTGCGAGTGGGTCGTGCGCCTCGAGCGCATCTCGTCGGCGATCAACAACCGCTACACCATCGAGCCGACGCGCATCGACATCCCAGGGCGTCTGGCGGACGATACGCTGGCGGGCAGCGACGCGTTTGCGATGCTCCCGCTGCAGCCGGAGCCTGCGGGAATGCTTGCGTACCACCACGTCTCTGCGCAGATCCCGGGCGGCGTTGTCTTTGCGATCAACCCCGACTTTGACCACTACTCTGCAATCATTGCGCGCGACGCAATGCAGCTTCAATCCTCGAGCCTGCCGAGCCCGCAGCTTTTTATTGCGCGCCCGCAGACACAGTGCACGGACAAGACGACCGTCGTGCCGCACTTGGGGTCCACCAAGCGCGTGCTGCTGTGCTCTTTGAACATGACGCGGCGCGTGCCTTTTTTCGTCGGCGACGACAGCTTTGTGAGCGCCCAAGACCTGCAGAACACACCGGCCACGGAGAGGAACTTTTTCTTCGAGGCCGTGTCGTACTACGACGAGCACAATATCCTCGCCGTTGTGCGGCGCGGGCCCGTGTGCGCGCTCGGGAGCGAGCTCGGGTACCCCGACGCGTCGTGCGACCCGAAAACCAAGCCCGTGAGCGCGTTCTACTTTGTGCATACCGAAACCCTTGAGGTCATGCGCGACACGCCGTGGGCGCCCCCGCGGCAGTCGGTCGGCGCGCCGCGCGAGTGCATCGAGGATCCGCTGCTGCCGCCCCTCGGCATGCTCGGTGCGCGCACGACCGAGGTTCTGGTCGTCGCAGCGCGCATCGCGCTGAACACCTTTGTGCTCAACGGTGTCGGGCAGGTGCAAGAGCTGCTCACCAGCGCGGAGCTGTCGAGCGCGGAACCCACCAAGGTCATCAGCAGCCTGTGCCAGGACGCGCTGGGCCACGGGGCGTACGAGCCGTGCGCCGTGCCCCCACTCTCGATTGCGCCGCTGCACGGGAGCGTGCTGCGCCTGCAAGTACAGTGGCGCGTCGTTGTGCGGCGCGCGGCTGCGTACCTGCACGTGCTCACCGGCACAAAGCTCGGCGATACGCGCTGGCTCGAGCACGTCATGCTCACCGGAAGCTACCCCGACGTGCAGGACCTTGAGCTTGCGCTGAGGAGCGTTGCAGCGGCCGGCGCGCTCTCCGTCGGCGCCGTGCTCGCCGTGCTGTCCTCCTCGCTCAACATGGTCTTTTACACGGTCGAGGACGTCGTGCTCGCGTACGTTCGCGCGGGGCTCGTGTACATGGGCTCGCAGCGCGACGACGGCACGCACGCCAAGAACCTCGCGCTCATGTTTCCGAGCATGGTCTACAACAGCATCCACAACGGCGCGTACGACGCAAAGATCATGGCGCCCGCGCGCATGCTCTGCAGCGACATCGCGCAGTCGACCGGGGACCCTGCGCTCCCGATGGGGCGCTTCTCGTTCCATGCGTGCATCGCGGGCTTCGAGACCCACCGCGCCGCGCTCCGTTTCTTCTCCACGTGCTTTTCGATGCTCGGCATCGCCGAGTGCGTGTGTCGGTACGACAAGGAAAAGGAAAACGACTGCTACGCGCGCGTGCCGAAAGCGTTCCGCGCGCGCTTTGACAATTTTGTGAGCGACAGCAAAGACGTGTGCCCCGATCACATCGCGGCGTTCGGCATCGAGCTCGCCGGCCTTCTCGGCACGCTCGGGCACCACGTCGACTCCGCCGTCGACGCGCTGCGGGGCGTCCCCCAGCAGCTTGCCACGTACATGCGGCTCCCGGCGTTGTCCGAGGCGTCGTGTGCGTCGTACACGAGCTCTCTCGACGCCGCGGTGATGCTCCCGCGCCCGATCTCCGAGTTCCGGCGCTGTGCGCTCACGCAGAGCTGTTTCGGGCGCTGCGCGGCGGTGATCACGCCCTTTTTCAACGCGATCGAGCGCAGCGCGAACGCCGACAAGCCCACATACAACCAAGATGTCACGTTTGCGCTGCCGCCGTGGACCAGCGATGAGGGGCAGCGCTGGCAGCCCGTCGCGATGCAGACGTTCACCAACCACCTCGAATCGAATTGCCGCCTCTTGAAAACAGTGCTCGAGGCGTACCCCATGGTGTCGGAAAAAGATATTAAATGGCGCCTCACCGTGTTGTGCTTCCCGACGGGCGAGCGCGTCCATGGGCTGTTGCGCTTCAGGGTGCTCGCGCAAGTCGACATCCCCAACGGCGATGTACTCAAGCACGTGCGGTACCGCTACTCGCCGGAAGCGTGGAATCGCAACATGGTTGCGCTGAACGAGGCGTGGGTTGTCGCACCCTCACCGACGCAGCTCGCCCGCGTGCTCTTGTTTCTGACGCCCACCGCCGGCAACAACGGGGTCTACGAGGTCGTTGTGCACGGCGACCACACCGTAACGCAGGCCTGGGTGCTGCGCGCACTCGACGCGCGTTTGTCGCAGGTGTGCACGCACGTGCCCAGCAGCATCGTGCGCGGGCTAAAGCGGCCCGGCGAACAGCTCGAAACCAGCGACCTCACGCTGCCGGCCGACCCCGAGTGGAAAATCGACCAGGTGCTACTCCTTCCGGACCCGCACGCTTCTTCACCGACCGCCATCGTCGTTGTGGCGCGCCTGAGCGGCATGATCGAAATTAGCGGCGTGCTGACATATTTCGAGCTTGCGCTCGCGATGTTCTCGTCGGAGCAAGATACAAATCCGCGGTGTCGGGCCGCGCCCATGCACAACCCGCTCAAGCAGCACGCAGACCACCAGCGCAGCATGCGTGACGTGTTCCAAGCGCTGCTCCAAAAGGAGACCCTGCTGCTGCAGATGCGCGCGCGCGGGCAACCCCCGCTGATCCTGCTCTTCCACCAGGATACGAACACGCTCACCGAGCACGTTGTGCATTTGCCCAATGTGTATGGCGGCGAGAGCGTGGACGGGCTCGATTTGTTCCTGAACCGCACCACGCGCAAGACCACCGTCAGGCAGGACTCTGGCATCGACACCGAGCTCCGACACGTTTTTGTCTCGGTGTTCAGCAAGGCCGACATCACACACACTAACTTTTACCCCCGGTTCCACTCGCACATGCTGTGCGCGCACACCGAAAACCCGGATGTCTTGATGCTGAGCACCTCGTCGCGCGACGAATACACGAGGCATGCGCCCTGGTACAACACCTTTACGCTCACAGCGCCCGATGCCGACGGCGTACGCGTGTTCCAGCGCAAGCCCTACTCGACACGCGTGCCCATCCAAGTCAGCAAGACGTGCACGTACCTCGACTGCGAGGGCTGCGCCACCGCCGACCTGCAGCGCATGTGCTTTATTGCACAGCGTTGCGTAATGACGCGCTGCGTGGGCACCGTGGTGAACACCAACAACATCTTCTGCGCAGTTGGCATCCTGCTGCGCGAGGTGCTTGTGATGGCCGGCAGCAGCGACGGCTCGTTGTACAACATCATCGTCGAGCTTCTCATCTCTGTCGTGCGCCAGTACTTCCGACCGAGCCAGGCGAATCTCGACCAGATCAACTTGCAGAGCGTGTCCAGTTTTTACGTCACGGCGATGTGCGACGTGAAGAACGTGCTCGCCGCAGCATCGGCGCTGATGCCTGCGTACGTCTTTTCGATCGCGCGCCTGCAGCAAGTGGCGTTGGGCGCGACACAGCCGAGGGTCGTCGCCTTTGGAGCCGCAAGCAGCTCCGGCATCCGGAGCGCACTCTCGCCGCTCGACGCCATTGAGGCTTCGAGCACCGCTTTCGCCGTCACGCAGATGATCTACCAGACGCTGCTCGCCGCCATCTACATGATTGCGCGCGACGTCGACATCGGGCTGTGCATTTTCAGCAAGTTCATGGGCGTCATAAACGAGGTCAACACACATGTTGGGAGTGGGGCGCCCTACATCAGCGTCATCCTCAACTCCGCACAGCTGCGCATGCAGGAGGGGCTCGGCGGCGACATCTGCGACGCGCTCATCGAGGTGGACATGCCTTCGACGTCGCAGCAAAACAGCGAGCTGCACATCTACGAGCTCATCCGCGACGGCGGCGCACGGACGACCCGATATTTGAGCTCGGATATGTTTGACATTAGCGACCTGCAAGCCTCGTTGGAATCGCTGATGAGCGTGCACGTCGGTCTGGTGCGCACCTGGTTCAAGCTCAAGTTTTCGTACCTGATCAAGTGGGCTGTGGGCATGGTATACGGCATCGCAGGGGTCATCGTGCAAACGCAGAGCGCTGATTGCACGCCGCAGATCGCGTGGAGCACGGCAATCGGCAATTGCGCGTGTGGCGACAGTGCCTTCTTCATTCCCGAAGCGCAGGGCACCGACAGCTGGGGGTGGTGCACCGGTCATCTGGACCTCGCCAACGTCGACGGGTCCTTGCAGCACGTATACAACCCATACTCCTATAGCGAACTGCGCACAATCCTGAATCGATTCACGAACATTTACATGTCCGCTGTCAACACCCACGGCTATCCCTCAGGCGAGGCGAGCACGGTCGAGCAAGAAATGCTCGATCAACTGCCGCATATCAGCAACTTAGACAATGTGCCGCCACTGAGCCTGCTCATGCGCTGCCGCGAAAACTATGCGGCGTGGCGCTGGGACTCAGGGGCATTCCGCAACCCGGGGCAGTACAGCGACTATATCGCACGGCACAACGGCGGGGACAGCACGCCGCGTGCACGGGCCGCGCGCCAGTGCCTGCTGGCGGGCTCCGGCGTGAACACCATCGAGGCGTGCACGGATCTCGTGTACCCAGACCGCAGTGCATACTTTGCGTACAGGAAGGCATATGCGGAAAGCAGTGCCACGGACCCGGAGTACCCCGACGCGTGCGAGCTTCTGAGCGGCGAGGAGCTCATGCAGGCTCCCAGGCTCGCGCAGTGTCGCGGCGACGACCACTTCAGCAGCGAATGCGCTGAACCGACGCAATGCAACGTAAACCTCGCGCTGTACGTGTACAACGGCGTGGTCGGAGTCATGCCCGCCGACACGTACGTGGTGCAGTCGTCCGCGGAAAGCACGCCTGACGCAGCGCTGGCACAAGAACGCTACGAAACGCTTATGCTGTGCATCACGGCCAAACTCGACAGTCTTCTCGAGACCGATTTTGATGCGCTAGTCGCGGACATGGACCTGCGCGTGATTTCGAACGAAGGGGACGTGCTGCACCAGACCGCAGATTGTGCCTTTTTGGGCAGCGCCGGCGCCGTGGACCTGCTCCCGAATGAGCCAGATGCGCACGTGGAGAACATGCGCTACAGGGCGCCGCCCGAGAACACGCGCTGCAACGGCACACGCGTGCAGAATACACGCACCAAGCACACGATCACCGAGAACACGTGCGGCTCGCCAACGCGCGTCGCCATAATCACGCACATCAAGAAAAAAATGACCACGGCCATAATCAGTGCGATCGCCAGTCTTGTCAAGAACCGCGTGCGGGAGGTGCACGCCAACGTCAGCAACACCACGCAGTACCCGTGTCAAACGTGCTGCCCGGATGGCGAGTGTGCCCCGGGCACGGCGTACGGGCCCGCCATCGTTACGGACCTCGTGATAAGCTACGACGCGCTCGCAAGCGCGTTGCATGCGCACGGCTCTGGCACAAGCGATGAGTTTATTGAAGCTATGACGAAACGCGAGGTGCGTCCCCCCCCGCGCCCCCCGCCCCCGGCGCAGGGCGCCGCGTGGACAGTGCCTCCAGCAGCGCCTCGAAAATAGGGTGGTCCCACGCGGTGCGCGCTGTGATGGGACCCTGCAGCTGCGCCAGCAGCACGCTGTCGGGCACGCGCGCGTCTGCCGGAATGTGCGCCAGCAGCTCCGCGTAAATCTGCTCGAGCAGCGTGAGCATGTTCCAGAACATGCGCGGGGGCACCCTGTCGTACGCGCTCAGGGCATAGTGCTGCTCCGATGGGAAGAGCACGGGCGCGGAGGGCCCCTGCGCGGCGCGCGCAGCCTGCATACGCTCTGCCTCGCGCCGCAGCTGCACAGACATGCGCGCATTACGCGGCGGCGCGCGTGCGTCTTTTATAGCTGCGCGCGCATCGCACCCGCCTTCCGGCGTGTCCCCGCGGCGCGCCCTGACTTGCGCCCTGGGCAGGTATGGACCGAATATCAGACACCGCGCGGCAGAGAGCTGCGCGAGGCATACGCACGCGACCAGGAGCCGCGACGACGTGCGTTGGGCGTCGAGTACCCCGTGAATGGCACGCTCGACGAAAGCCCCGCGGCCTTTGAGTTTCCACTCGAGCGCGAGGAGGACCCCCTTTCGCTCCTCACGCAGTGCCACGCGCTCCTGCGCACAAACATGCTGTCGCGCGAGCTTGTGGACGTTGTGCACAAAAACGAGACATGGGTCACGTTCAAACTTTTGCGTGACATGCTCGAGGACGGCGTCGAATGGCAGCCCCTCGCCCGCGCGGCGCAACCCCCGCACAGTACAGCGACGCGCCCCGATTTCGTGCGCAAACTGCTGGGTACCACAGCGGGTGCGCATATCCTGGAGCTGCTCCTCGACGAGCGCTTGGTCCCAGCAGACTCCTTGTTCTGCAGCGGCATGGGGTTTGAGGAATCGCGCGCGCTGGGGGCGTTGGCAACGACGTGCCCGTGCAACTTTACAAAAGCGGGCTCGAGCACGTGCGCGCTCGGCAACGGGGTGTGTGCGCTTGGTGATAAACTACCAGAGTGTCTGAGAGTGCCCTGCGAAGTGCCCGAGGGAAACTCTATTACCTACAGAAATACTGATACGTGCATAGAAAAAGTGCGCGAATTTCTACACACCCACGCAGGTGAGCTCACAGCGATGGGCTTCCAGTGCAGCAGCCTGATGCCACCAGCGCACGCGGAGATGGGCGCGAATTGGCGTTTGCTTAACGTGCGCAACGGGGTATCGGATAAGAACCGCGAGCATGTCAAGCAAACCCTGCACACGATTCTGGGCGAACACAACCGCACCGCGCGATTCAAGCTGGACGGCGACACGCGCGTGGACAACGTGCTCTGTGCACGCGATCTAAACACAGACGGGGATGCGTCGGAAAAAGATGACGACATTGCGCGCCTGGCGTTCCCGGCGGTGTCGCTCATTGCAGAGGCCCCGGCAATCACTGCGTGCCTCGCGTTCATCATGGAAACGGCCGCTGTCGACATTTTCGAGCACATGATGGAACAGGGCGCAGCGGGGCGCGCCGAAGATCTGCAGGACGTCGTGGAGGACACGCGGAAGAAAAGAGAGCACAGGCGGCAGCAGTGCACGCTGCAGCTGACGCGGCTGAGCACGTGCGTGCAGCAGGGGGCGTACTCGGCACACATGCTCGAGCAGGCCACAACGAGCCCCACCGGCGAGTGCTCGCTTACTGGCACCTCCGAGATCCACGTGCTGCGCCCGGCGTGCTTGGTCGTGCACATGCCCACGGACAACCAGAGCATAATGTACGACGGGCATTGTTTGAACGCGTCGCGCGACGCGCTTTCAGAGCAGACGCTGCGTGCAAACGAGGCATGCCGCGTGGCCGACCCGCGCATGCTCCTTGCGCCGCCGGGCACAAACACCGGCACCGCGGCCATCCCCGCACTCAGCCGCGAGTACGTGCTCGACACGTTGCAGGAGAACAGCGCGTATCGCAAAAGCGGGGTGCTCGGCACGCCCTCGGGTAGCGACTGGCTGTTCCCAGGGTTGTACCCCGCAGCAGACCAAAAGCGGCGCGCGGGTGTGCCATACTGGCCCCCCGCGTGGCAGGGGCCGCCACACGGGGAGACCCTCGTCGACGCGGCGTCTGCGCCCTATGGCGGGGGCTTCCCGAGCTACATGGCGTGGGTCACCGACGAGCAGCGTTTCGTGCGTCTCCCGCACCACCTCCGCAACGCAACGCTTCGCGCACGCGCGTTCGGGAGCGCAGGGTTCTGCCGCGAAAACACTTTTGCCATGCCGATGCCCTCGCTGAACACATTTCGCGTGTGCACGAGCAATGCAAACAACCAAACCGATTTGCTGTATGAAGAGTCCACTGCCGACGACCGATGCTCGGCCTCGAGCCACGAGCGTGCAGGGGGCGGGCTTGGCGACACTATCGGCGACTGGTGGGACTTGTTTCGCGGCGCGGTACAATGGAGTGGCACTGAAGTAGTGATCAACGAAAATGCAACGGAGATCCTGCAGGAGCTCGAAAAGGCTCTCGAGACGCACGACGTGCACGAGCTGTTTCCCGGCGACGGCGATATCGAAGACATCGTGTCGAGGATGTGCAAGGAATCCACGTTTGACATGATTTACCCGGAGCAAAGCAGTGGAATGTGCTACAAAAACTCGGAGTGCCCCACGGACACAGTGTGCGACAGCGCAAAAGCACAATGCCTGGACGTGGAAATCGAGGTGGTGAACAAAAGAGGTTTCGAGGTAGAGGTCGGCGTGTCTTCGCGCACGTGCCGAGGGCAAGGCCCGGGCGGTGCGAGCCCGTGGGAAATAGTAAACGGCCTGCTGCAAGCGCACGGCATGTGCTCGCACATGAACGTGGTGGCATACGAGTACATGCAGGCACTGATCACGGGCGGACAAAACTGCACCACGGGCGACCTTAACGGCGTGTCCATATTGACGTGCCCCGTGCACCACGACTGGTACTGGGTGCGCGAGGTGCCCCCGACGCTCGAAAAGAAAGCACACCCAGGCGTCTCCACGCCCGTGTACGAGCAATTAGGACACTTGTGGCGCGCGGACAGCACCGGGTTCCTGCAGCTTCAGCCGCACGAGTGCGACCATGAGTACATTGCCGACTCTCCGGAGCTCAAAATGTGCGACGTCGAACACTCGGAGAGCGACAACCAAGGCTATGCGCATTGGCTGCGCACAAGCCAAAAGTCTTCGCATGAGTTTGTCGTGGCAAACATACCGAAACCGCAAGGCGACACTGAAGTTGAAAAGCTTAAAAACAAGCTGCGCTTCATGGACCTCGTGCACGACAACTACAAAGCCGACTTGAGCGGCACAGTCAACCCCCCACTCCAGATGTGCAGTGACTTTGGGGTCTGCGGCATCCAGCTTATTTCCGTCGCCGGGAACGACGGCGAAGTACGCAAGAATCATAACTGGGACGACCTCAAGAATTGCGGTGTCATCGGCGTGCGTCACGAAGAGACCCAAGGCACGTGTGTGCTTGACAGGCACGTGACCACGCTCTACCGCGCTGCATACTCCACGACCGACGAAAGCTGTCAAATGTTGCGGGAACCTACTAATGTCTTTTTCGGCGAAAACCTTACCTTTTACAGAAGTGAAGATACCTCAAAAGCCATTAAAATCCTCAACGCTGTGTTCAATCACGCCGCAGAGTGGTCAGAAGACGCGGCGGTAGATTACGAGAACCTGTACCAGTGCGCAGTGTATGTGCAGCGCGAGCTTGACCGCACAAACACTGCAGCCGATCTCTACGGAAAAGCGGGCACAGCCGGCGTGTACTACTTTTACCAACACACGGCCCATGAAGTGCCGCTGCTGTGGTGGCTAAAGTACGCGACGAACAGGCTTTTTTACCCAGACAGGTACAACGGCGTCGCGCCCGGGAATGCCGACAAGCTCTCGCTCGCGGCGTTCGATAACCGCCTTGACCTACCAGAACTAATTTTGGAGCTACGTGACGGTGAAGACGAAGGTGGCGATCAAGGCGGAGACGACGCTGGAGTTGACGCTGGAGCAGAAGCCGGAGGTGCGAACTCACTTTCGCTGCGCGACATCTGGACGAGATCCACGTTGCGCCCGCGGGGCGCGATCGACGGCATCGTCGAAGTCGTCTCATCGGCGCTGGCAAGGGTCATTTACGTAGAACTCAGCAAGAACAACATAGAGTTTTTGGTTGCCCGCCCCAAAAAACTCAAGCTCAAGAAATATCCATCGAGCCATGGCACAGGTGCATTGACAGAGCGACCGTCACAGTTTGAGACAATTGCGTTTCACCTCAATGAAGCGTCGATCCCTTCGCATTTTGATGAAATAATACGTGATGAGCTCCTGCCAGCGATTACCCCGGAAGCGAATATGAATGCGTTGGAAACGCAGTACGAAAACCCGATCTGGGAAAAAGTTTACGAGCCCATGGGTGGTGCGAAAAGTGATTTTCACATATCTGATTCCGGACAGAACGGAGATTTAATCACACCGGCGCTGAAAGATCTTTTCGACGACAAATCCGTAACACTCGTCTCACCTTTTGCCAAGCGTGATCGAAGTAACACAAACGATGTGGAAATCAGGGGCGATCAAACATATCTACGCATTGCGACATTTGCACTTCCCGCGCCAGATGACTTTTCAATTTCTGACGACGTCGTGCGGAAAATTGTCGAATCACAGGGTTATGATTTTCCGAAAAACTTCAAAAACTTATGCAAGCATGACGATATAGAACCGGACTGCGTTTCTAGCGGTGCCTCCGAAAGCAAATCCTTGTGCATATTTGGAATCACGATGCTATCGCGCATCCACGAAGGCGAAAAGACAGATGAATACAAGCATACACAGTCAGAACCAAGGGTCGCAATATCTTATGGTGAGAAGACGAAGTATCGCGGCCTGTGTGGGGACACAACGCATGATGAGCTAGATGCCACGTACCCAGGGTACACTTTGAAGAGCCCGATGCGCTGCACGCTGCACAACGGCACAACAAATTTTCAACATGGAGCTCCGATTGTTCAAAATGGCAAGCTGGACGAGGAGTATGGTACAAGCGAGCCCGAATTTCAATACGGAGACCAACCAGCTGGGGAGTCCTGCGATTACAATAAAAATGAGTGGAATAAACGCAGCACATCACACAGCAGAAGTACTTTGTACACACCATACATCCCCCTGGCAATGGTGCACATGCAAGATGGCGGAGATATGCCGGAAAATGAGATTTGCTACCGCATGGACTCGGGCTGTCTGCATAATGCCAAAGTCTTGTTTGAACAGGCTGAAAGTGAAATAACAGACCTGGAAGACATCGACAGGGATGCGTACGCGCGCGTAAAGTACAACGCGAATCTGCAAGATCCGAGTGCCAGACAGACGAGGCTAGACGATTGGTATAATTCGTACAAAATGTTTCAGCACACGATTGATGATTTTGACTTAGAGGCAACGTTAATCAACCCCAGCGGTACAGCTCCGTACGACGCTGTACAGAGTCGCGTAACAAATGTGCAAGTAGACGGCGGGAGTTCTAGTCATGTACAAATAAAAAAATACATGTTGAATCCCAAGCTGGCAGGGGCATCGTATGCGCACTTGACGTCCAAGGATCGCCTTCTCTACACGGTGCATGACAGCAACTCCAAAAAGCAGTACTTGTTTGGGCATGACAGGCGAAACCGAAAAAGAACGCTGGCCGCGCCGGTGTCCTCGTTTTGCCCAAGCGATCCCGCGTCTTCAACGTACTACATGCACCACTTTAGAACATACAAAGCGAATGCTCGGCAGCGGATCAACCTGCCCGCGTACGGAGTGCAGATCATACCAGACGACACAATCGGAATGAAGATTTCATCCGTTGGGATTACGGTGCACGAAACCACCGACACCAAAAAATGGAGAGTCTGGGAGCAGCTCTTGCGGTACCTCTACACTACAATTGAATTTGTAGACGTTCACGTGGGCGCGTCCGTGAAAACGTTTTGCACGCCGGATTTCAAAGATCCAAAGGGCGTAAATGGCGAGTTAACAGAACGAATGGACATAAAGCGTTGCTGCTCCTCGGACCGCGAAGTCCTCATTGCGGAGGGCACCGTGAAATACTTGAAGGAGGCACAGCTGAACGCGGATATAGCGGGGAATGATTGTCTACGGGACGAGATTCTTCGGGAAGGTCTAACAACACGATTAAGAAGTTGCGAGCCTGAAAGGACGGAATGGCCTTGGTATAAGGTATCAATGGACATCATCGGTAGAATGCGCAGCGACCCGACATACAGCCCATCCAGTGGCTACGCCACATTTCTACAGGAATACTATGCGATAATCAGGAACGCTGCCTGGGCGGACAGTACCACAAGCCCGAAGCTTTGCGAGTACACACGGACGCCATCGCACATTCTCGCCGGGGGTGAAGACACAGATTTGCAAATATTTGAAAAACTGCTAACGCACCGGGAAAGCATGATGCTGGACGTAGGGCAAAACACACGGTACAACCCAGAACAGATCCAGCATGCCGAGCAGAAAGCCCCCTGTGAGGTGCCCGTAATCGGGAACACACTGAGGGCAAAGGACCTCGTCGCGCTCGGAGCGTGCTACGAACAGGACGTGCACAACGGAGACGACTTTGGCATCCTGCCGTGGTGGTCACAGACCACCTGCGACATGCTGCGCGGGTTCATGGACGGGACGACCCACTACAACGCGCTGCGGTATTGGCTCAACTTTCGCATACCTCAAAAATTCTCGCTGAGCTTCCTGACGCACATGCTCCCAGAGTCTACCCGGCTATTCATGTGGGTGGCGCAGGCGCTCGAGACCGGAGAATCTGAGTTTGTGAAGAAAATGGACGAAGAAACGCTCAGCGACTTCCTAACGAACACCATAAAACGACGCAGCGCCGAGTTCAGTAGGGCCATAGACGCGCCCCGGCATATCTTTGCGAGAGCGGGCTTGGACGTACTGAAGATGCTCATGTACATACACATGCAGGGGAGTAGCGGAACACGAAACTTTCTGACGCCGTGCTTTGGCAATAACAAGGCAGAACATCGGAACGCGCACGTGATACAGAACCTGGACTTTAGCGGACACTGCACGAATGGGCACAACGGGGGCGTCAAGGTCACGAAGCCGACGCTGTGGGCGGAACTCGACGGGACAGACAAGCCGGTGCTGGTGCCCTGCTCTCCAGAAGAGGCAAAAAACCCTACCGGATCACAATGCAAACCGATGATTATCGAGCATGTTGAGACTCCAGAAGCGCCAAACAGAATCGTGTCGTTCAAAGTGACGTTGAACAATGGTGTCAAGTGCTTTCAGGACGACATGTTAACACCAGGCACAGGCGCCGAAGATTTCGAAAGATTCGTGCCGGTGCATGGAAATAGGGACGATCTGAAAAGGTACAAGGAACTGCAATATACGCCGAAAGCACTGTGGAAAAAAACACAGTGCCGGAAGTACGACCCATCGTTGCCACGAAGAACGGATGAGGCGGGCATGATTGGGGCGGGGCTCTACCACTTTGACACCACCAGCACCGACACCCCAACGGCGACGTTTATCTCGAAAGACAATGTAGGCACCATGCTCATAGAACGAATAAGCCGCACGTACGAGAGCCTGAGGAGTTCAAACGCAACCTGCAGCGACGGGGAAGGGTGCGATGCTCTCATAGAAAAAATCCAGGAGAGGTTGGATCAGATTCATGCCGGAAAGTATTGGATCAAGCGCATGGAAAGTGCCCAAGGCGCACAACAATATTCCATGTTCATGAAATTGAACGCAAACGACAACAACGAGCTGATTGACGCTGGGATTCGGAACGCATACACAGACACCGGCTGCTCGTTGTCGCATCACGACGTTGAGAAAAGCTGCACATTCAATTCATTTGACGGAAACAAAAATCGACGTTTGTCGAACAGCCTCGGCGAGGACATTGCGAAGAGTTGCAAGCCGCCGGAGATAGAAGAGCTAGACGCGGGGAGCTTGGGTGGCTGCCGCGAAGGTTACGACAGCAACAGTTCGCGCGTGAAGCTACTGGAAACGTTTGTGCAAAACGTCTACCGCGAGGAGTTGGGGCGGAAAGTGCCCATCGTGGGGGAAAACGGGCGCGCAGTTTTCAACTTCGACAGTCGCGAAAAGCCATCGTGGAAAGAGGGCGTGCACCTGTTCCACTCGAAAAGACAGCGCAACGATGAGCCTTTTCTGCGCAGAATGTTTATCAAGGAGCAAATGTGCGGGGAGACATGGGGCGATGTCCCATATCAGGAAAAAACATGCCTCAAGAACAGAGGCGGGCAGATAACGGTCGCTACGCCTTGGCTCGGCGGCAACTACTCGTTTCCGCGGTATCCGTTTGTTCCAGATCCAGACGGGAAAGAAAATGATCCAGAAGAGAAAGAAAATGACAAAATCTGCATTGGGTTCGACATGTGCAATACGGAGGCAGAGGTTCAGGAGGACGACACCGACGGATTCCCGCGCATTACGACATGCCACGCGGATGATTGCGTTGACATAATGGAAAATGAGATCACAAACTCGTCGGACATGCGCAAAGTCTGTCACGAACTGCTACTTATGAATACACAACATGCCAAGGACGTTTTTAGGCAGACCGAGAACGAGCTCCCAAGCGTGCCTGTGCGCGGGCGGGTGGCGGAGGTTCTGCGCCACGACACGGTGTTGCTGACACAGCCGCCGAGCGGAACGTGCCGCGCCCCACAACGACGCGGTGCACAGTGCACGCACAGGCAGGCGCCGCTGGGGTACAGCGATTTTCTCGCACGAGGGGTATGCAAGGCGCCGCCGGACTTTTCGGGGACCCACAGCATCACGACACATAAACACGAGCTGCGGACAGGTCGCATGCCAAGCCTTTTGAATCTGTGGACTGATAAAGATGGCAGGGTGGCGAGCCGGGGTTCCGACCGGCCCCGAGGGTACCATTTGCTCGCGCGGACGGAAGCGCAGACGGGCCCCCGGCGTGTTATTGCGCGCGTCAGTCTGTCGGGCTTCCTGCATGTGCACAACGTGCAGCTCGCAGACGGCACCCCCACGGAAGGCTGGCTGGCCAAGGCGCACGAGGGTGTAGTCGCGGACGAGAGTAAAGTGCAAGCGAGCGCGCTGTACACCAAAGGGACCGCGGACGTGCACTGGTCGTGTCCGCTGGTCGGGGCCGCGCTGTTCGCCGGTGACGCGGAGTTCTACGCACGCCACGCGCGTCTACGGCTTCTCACCCCGAACCCCATCACGATGCGCTCCAAATACCCACTGGACGACCTATACGGCGTGCACCCGTTTGTGCACACTCAGGACCTACGCGTGGCAACTCGCGCCAAACAGGCGGAATACCGCCGCGTCGGGCTGGGCTTCTTCTACCGGAAGAACGAAAAGGACCGTGCGGCGCTCGCCGTCAAAGTCAAAGAGTACCTGAACACCGTGTTAGAGAAAATTCGTGCTGGCACGTCTGTGCACCGCGAGGTGTACCGCGAGGTGTCGCCGGGGGTGCCTTTTGCAGACTGGCCGCATCTGCCCATGCACATGCGCTCGGGCGAGCACAGTGGAAACATAACAGCGCTTGACCTCGGGGGTCACATTCCAGCATACAGTGCCAAAGTCAAGTCTGGCGGCGTACTCTCGGCACAGCACGCGCAGACCACGATGCACCGCGGAGGTGACTGCCACCGCGGGCACGTGCCAAAGTTTACGCGCAAGCAGCTGGACGCGCTGCTCGAATTCGACGAGTGTCACGTGGCAGGGCCCGACAGCCTCGACTGCACGCGCGCCGGGCAGGGTGCGCGCGAGACCGTGCATTTCGAGTGGCACCCTCGCACCGTCACGCGTGCAGACCTGCGCACCGCGCAGTTTACGCAGCCGCGCGTCGGGGTGCTCAACGCGACGCTCGAGCAAGCGGGCGGCAGTGCAGCGCGGAACGTCACGCATGAGCTGAGCGTCGGCAGGGTTGTGAGGCTGTCCCCGCTGCACGCAGTAGTGCGACGCGGCAGGTTAGAGTACACTGATCTGAGGACGCTCTGGGAGACAACGTCTGCGGTGCGCATTCAGAACGAGGCGTGGCGGGTGGCGGCACCCCCAGCTCGCATGCACGCCCCACCAGCGGGGCGGCAGTCGTGCATTGGTGAGGTGGACGCAGAGATGTGGCAGCGCGGGAAGCGGTGGACCGCGTGCCATAACGCGCGAAACTACAGCCTTAGTGCCGGGTGCAGCAGGGCACGCGATGCGCTAGACTTGTGCTCCGTCGACGAGCTCCGCGACGTGTGCTCGCAGCTCGAGCAGTGGCGCAAAGACGTTGCATGGGTGAACGCCGCGGCGAAAGGCCAGGTGCGGCGGGAGGTGACACTGTATGTGCCGTCCCGCTGGCAGCGCGGGCAGGCCTCGTTTGTCAGCGAGATTGTGCGGCAGACGTACAACCACTACGATGCAACATGCACCGCCACGCCTTCCGACGCTGCTGCAACGCGCGCCGCAGCCGAAGAGAGCTGCTTTTTGGTTGAGGCGCTGGGAATCGTCAACCTCCTGAAGACTGTGCATGACCACGGGCTTACGCTGCTCGACCTGCTGTTCGAGTTTACGAACCTGAAACTCGAACTCTTGTACGTGCTGACTCTCGCCTCCATGAGCAGCGCGCGGGACGTCGCTGACTCGGTGCATGAAAAAGCACTAGCATCTGCGTTCAGCGACTTTATGGATGACGCCGTACAGTTCTTGAATAAAGTCTTCAAGCTGCTCCCGGACATGTTCAACCTTGTGTGGAAGATTGTCACGGATACAAGCGGGTGGCAATTTATAGAAAAAATTATTGATGCGCTCTGCGACGTGGTGCAGGTGATCGATGGCGTGATCCTCAGCATCCAGGAATTCCTCAGTAGCCTCCCGTTCGGAATATCCTTTAGCATCGCGTCCCCGGCGGAAACCGTGTGCAAAAAGTGGCGTGACGACCGCCGCGACAAGGAAGACTTTAAGCAACCGCAGGCGCTCCTTGCGTCGTACTGCTTGTCGGCGACGATTGACAGAGCGCTGCCAGTCGACTATTTCTTTGGCGCCGAGACGACGTACGCATGCCACGCGGGTTCCTTCTGCACGCCGGACGGCAAAGGCTTGCAGGACGCGCCCGCGATCCCGTGCGGCGATTGCGGCGCGCCCTACGGGTGCGAGATGGCGACGCGCCGGTGCCGCTGCGGCGTTGTGCAGGACCTGCCGGCGTCGGCCTGCAACACCGCAAGAGACTGCGAGGTGCCGGGAAAATTCTGCCACGTGCAAGTGAGCACCCGCGAAAGCATGGGGGTCCAGCCGTGCAGCGACGGCCGTGGCATGCGGACGTGCTACTACACAAGCAGCGACGCAATCGCGGGTCGCTGTGCCATCCTCGCCGAACAGGCCGAGAACACCATGGAGTCGTGTCCGGAGGCGGGCAGCGATCTTCCTGCAATGCAGTCTGTGTTACCCGGATTTTGCCTTGCGACCTCGGACACTGTGATCAGCGGGCAACCCTACCTAGACAGCGAAGACTCGTTTGTCGTGCCTTGCTTCCCCCCAGCGTCTGAGAACGAGCACACCATGTGCGTAGTCGTAAAGTTTCAGCAAAGGAGGCAAGTGTGGGTGCGGATGTTGCAGACTCCGGGAGGGGGCCGCCGGCGCCTGCTGGCCGACGCCGCGCCGCGCACCACGGGGCTGCAGCGCTTCGTGCGGAGCGCCGCCTGGCGCCTCCCTGCGGCACGCGCGGACGAGCACTCCGACTGCGCGCAGGTGCTCGCGGCCTGCGTGCAGGCCGAGGCGCCAACGGCAACGCTGGCGTGCCGCGCGTGTGCGCGCCTATGGTGGTTCTGGAACCAGACGCTGGTCGGCGGGAGCGGGAGCGATGTGAGCCTTCTCGCCCCGCACGCAATCTTCCGCGCGCTCGTGTTGAGCGCGGACCTACGCGGACGGGTGCTGCAGCAGGGGGGGGCAGCGGCCGCCACCGTCGCGCGTGACTGGCTGCCGGATGCCGGCGTATGGCATGCGCTCGAGCGCTTCGCCCCCCTCGCGTCCGGACACGTGCATGTGCTTCGCCGCGCCGTTGAAAAGCAGCCACCGCCCGCGGACGCAGGCGCGCCGACCGCGGATTTTTCCTCGCACACGCGGCTGCTGCAGGCAGACGCAGGCGCGCCGACCGCGGACGCAGGCGCGCCGCCCGCGAACACGAGCACGCCGCCCGCGAACTTTGCCCCGCGCAGGCGGCTGCTGCAGACGAACGCGACGCCGGACACGTACCGCGACAGCCCTGCAGCACTGCAGCGCTACCTTGACAACAATTACACGGAAGACGCCGACGCTGCGGCACACGCGCCGGACACCCCAGAGTGCAGCCGGATGGGCAGTGCCGTTGTCGATAACGTGCTCCTGCGCTTCAGCACTACCTTTAAAATGAGCGGATATGGGAAGCTGCAAGAGTGCACGGGAGACGAGTTGCTAGCCAACGCGCGGCAGGTCCTCCGATGTCCGCTGGTCGACAAACCGATCCAGCGATGGCTTCGAGACTTTTCAACACTAAGTCAGTACTACGAGCACATGCACACGTCGCAGTGTCTGCAGAACACAAGAAAATCGTGCTTGCCAACGCCCGCCCACCAGTTCACCACCATCGAAGACAGTATCCCAAAAATAAACGTCGAGGCAAAAGCCAACAACGAGACTGAGTACAAAATTTGGTCCACGGACGACGTGGACATTCTGACGTTTGTTATCATCAAGAGCGTCCAGTGGTTTTATTCGCTGTTCGAGGGCTATTTGCAAAACCCAGCCCAAAGCTTCCTGGGGGTCGTGTCCATACAAGCGTACAGCGACGATAAAGTTTACAAAGAGCTTGTCAAGAGCAACAAGTGGTCGCTGGGGCGGGTGGTGCGCGAGCTGTGCAGGTGCGACTTTGACGACAGCATAAACTGCCGCCGCGTGCGCTCCCCACTGCACATTTCCTTTTTCGCAATTTTTATCCTCATATTGCTCATACACTTTTTTTTCCCTGTGCACCCCGTGCTTTCCTTCTTCCTGTGGACGCTGGGCCTCTCTGTCGGAGTGCTCTTCCTCGCGTACGGGTTTTCGCCGCTCTGCTTCCCGCGGGTCCCAAACTGCCTTGCCGAGGACCTGTACGGCGTGGTGTGGAGCTTGTTCCCAACGCAGATTCACTTCCCGGCGCTCCTCCGCAGGGACGAATGCACGAGCGGGCTCGTCGATCGGGCAACCGACATGTCCAGCGTCGACTGCATCCGCGAGTGCCGCAATCCCGATGGCGTCAACATGCCCCCGGGCATCAGCGTCGTCTTCGCGCTCGAGCCGCTGCTCCGCTCTGGCAAGGTGGGCATATCTCAAGGCATCGTAAACGCGCTGGAAACTTTTCCGTTTGACCTCTTTGACGTAAAATTTGCCAATGAGGAGATCACGCGGTACCGCGGCATTTTCAAAAACAAAGATCCAGAGATACAACACGCGTATACATACTGCATTTTTCTCAACAGCTATACGCTCATAGCCTGGTACATCCTCCTTATCCTCGCGCTGCCGGTCAGTATTGTCTTACTGCAGTACTCCATGCTGCTTTTCTTCATGATCATTAACAACATATACACCCTTCTTTCCAAACTCTCTTTGCCTTCCTTTAAGCCCAACTTCTAGACCCAGCTGCTGTCGTTCTGGTCAGTGCGAGTGTATGTTTCGTTTGAAAATAAACGTTTTATTACTACCCACTCACGGAGATCTGGAGGAGTAATTTCCCGTGGAGCCACCTGTGCTCAAACCCAGCTCGCATTCTAATTCGTACCACGCTACGATGCGGTCACCGTCTTTGGGCTGCCTTCTCGAAACCAAATTACTCGTCTAGATCTCCGTGAGCGGACGCCTGCCGCTCACAGAGATTTCGAGGAGTAATTTTGGGAATATTTGTCAACACGGAGAGCTAAGTCCAAAATGTATGATTGGTTTAATAATCAAATCAAATTTATGGTACAAAATCCCGCGGTCTTTACGACTAAAAGCAACACTCTGCAGTACCAGGTGTGCAAGGGTCCGTTGTGTCGGGGTCTGGCGCTCACACGTTGCTTCCAGCATTGTGCTCGGAACACACGGGCGGCAACACATTAGTGTTCAAGGGACGCAAGGGCGAGATGGCGTTTATTTCGCTCAAGCCGGCGTGTTCCGCAGCGCAAACATGTAGTAGCGTTCTTCGCTCGTCTCACGGAAGCATGCTGGGAACACACGAGCGGCAACTGCATAGTTTTCAAAGGACGCGAGGGAAAATTTTCCGGTCCTCGCGCAGAAGAGGGGTTGCAGGCCCGTGCACTCCGCTGGGCTGCAGTGCGCGCAAACGCGCGCGCGCAAACGCGCGCGATCTACCGTTGCGAGGTCGTACCCGCCCGGTGCCGCTGGGCCCTGCGCCGGCGGCTTTTTGAGGCAGGCACACGCCGCGCATACCTCAAACGGTAGTCCAGAGGCTCCGTTGTCGCGCACGGAAAGCATACTAACCTCTGTGTTGAGCTTGCAGAACAAATGGAAGATGCGGGTGTTGAACATGCGGCGGAAAATCTTGTTGTCGTAGCGCAGGGGCATACAGTGCGGGAAACCAAGCAGGTGCCACTTGCATAACACCACCACCGCAAACACGCACAAATCACTCGCCTTCGAAAAGCCGCGCAGGTCAAGCCCGGTCTCCTGCATAATGTACCTGAAAAAATGGACGGTGTACTCGAGAAGTGGACGCTCTTTGCACCGCAGCTCGTGGTACAGAATACCACCCTCCAGCTCAATCGCGCTACCAAGACAGAGGAGGCCCTTTATCAAGCACTGGCGGTTCATCGCATACTGCTGCTGCCCCGCAACATGCTCCAGTGTGTTTTGCAAGAACGCCGACGGGTAGTCAATCTTGGCGCCCGTCTGCCGCTGGTTCTCTGCCTTCTTTGCGGCAGGGGCACACACGAAGCACACCAGCGCCACCTTTTCGCACACCAAGTACCGCATCTGCGCCTGGAACGTGTCGTTGTGTTGCACCGAAAAGCCACTCTGCAGTATATCGCAGTACATCTGCTTGTTCTCCACAACGCGCACACTGCGCCCATTCCGCTCCGTAGGCCGCAGACACAACAAACAGCGCCCGTACGAGTCAGGCGCCCCCGCGCCCACGCGATGCATTTCGCCGACATCTGTGCTGTTGAGCTGCTGCATGCTCACGCGTGGGCACGCAGCGAATCCGTGTGCTAAATACCGGCGCGCCTGGCCCCCCTTGTGCGAAATAAACACACACCCGCCTCAACACTGTGCCGTGTGCGAAATACCGGCGCGCCTCGCGCAACACCGTGCTGTGTGCGAAATAAACACGCGACGGTCCGCGCGAGCCGCGCGTGTGCAAATGAGGGATCGCTTGGCGGTGTGTAGATCCCCGTGAGTGGTGAGTCTGGCGCCGGCGGTGCGTGCAAGAAAAGCGGCCGCCTCCGCGCCTAGGCCCTGCGCGTGCCTTTGTGTCGGTGCTGCTGCGCGACGATTTCGACGTCTGCGTGCGGACGCCGGAAGTTTACGGTGTACACGTCAAAGGTTTTGCTCGCGGAAAAGACGTGCTGCAGACAGCGCATGTACCCCGTCGACTGCTGCGTGCATTCGGCAGTGCGCTGCTCGTCCAGCAGCGAGTCTCGTATCGTCTTGAGTTCCAGCGCCGCAACGTATGACGCTTTGCGCGTGCGCCCGTCAATGCGGTGCACGAGAATGTCTATCCGGTTGTGTCCGACAAAGTACCCGTCGTGCAGCACCGGGAGTACGACCTCCTCGTGGCACACGAAGCCGTCTTCGCGCAGCTTGATCGCCAGCGCCGTTCGCAAGATCTTCTCCGAGGCATGCCCTTGGATGTGCGGCGTCAGCGCTGTGCACACTGCACGCAGGTACCGCTGCGTGAGGCGCATCCACGCTACCTCCGCGCGCGCGCGGTGTTAGTGCATGCCTTTATTTTTTTGCCAAACCCGGCCTGCTTTTAAAAAGAAGGCTAAGGCAGCCGACCGTCGCACCCGCGGTAGGCCAGGAGCAATGCATTGCGATCCCTACCCACGCGTCTTCCTCGCAGTTTGCACGTGAGCGACTTTACTCGCGGGTGTCCTTGATTTTCCATACATTGCATCAGCGGCTCTGCTCACGATAGGATGTAGGCCCTCAAGCAATACACTCAGAATGCAAAACACAATCAAGCTCAGCAACATCACAACACACATAACGAAAAACGTGACCGTGCAGCAGCCAACGCGTAACACTGCACGCGGGAACCGCATGCGACCCTGGTACAAACCAGGACTTTACAGCGTGGCGTGTGGTGATAGCATGCCTTATATTGTAGGTCTCTTTTTGAATTTAGCCCCGTAACGACAAAGACAGCACATGATCGCACCCCACGCTTCAGCTATCGAGGTTTGGTATTTTTGATACAGGGTGTCCGGGAGTCGAACCCGACAGCGCGTACCGTACGCACCCCAAATTTATGGTTCATTCCATGTCGAGCACGCGCTCGGAGATCTACACGGGTAGTGTGGTTTGCAGAAGACAGTCCAAAAGAAGATGGCCGCATTATAGCGTTGAGCTGGCGTTTCACGGGCCAGGAATTCCCCCTTTGAACTTACCCTCGCCAGAAATTATTTCTCCAGATCTCCGTTTGTGGATTTTACGAGGTCTAGGCGCCCAATCAACGTGAAAAGGCGATCAGCTTCCTTGTCAAACTTCGCTTCGGAGTTCACCATGCATGCCCTACGCAAGCACTCCGCCGTGTTCCTATTCGCTTCAGCCTCCGCATACTGGTCGTGCCCGTTTTTATAGTGCTTAATCGCATCCTCGAAGGCTCGTTTGGCCACATATATATGTGTTTCAAACTTGTCACAGCCGCGACAACTTTTCTTATCACCCAAAATCATTTCCTGTTCACGGCGAATCGACTCGTTGACTTGTTTTTGCGCATCGACGTCATTTATTTTGGTGAACCTGTGAAGCGCTTCTGTGTACTCTTGGATGGTCTGCTCTCGACGTGCATACACATTTTCACGGCGAATCAACTTTATGACTTCGGTTTGCCTTGGCACGTCATCTGTTTTGTTGAACGCTTCCAGCGCTTCTGTGTAGTGTTGGATGGCCTGCTGTGTATGTCCGTTCTCGGATGCCTCTCGACCCTGCTTGCATTTCAACTTGCCAAACAGAGTTATCTCCACAGTCGCGGTGGCCATGATGGTCAATTGCGTACTCTCAGCAGCTTTAAGCCAGACACTGACTCTTCTGGGTTGTGCCCTCGATCGCGACACAAATGCAAGCTGCCGTCGCACCAACGTCAGTCTTTGTCCTCTTTGTCGCCTCTTGCACGAGAATGTCAAAGATACCACATACAAGCAAAATACATATATACTGTACAGCCGTTTAAATACAAACCGTGCCAGCGCGGCAGGCGAAGTTGCAGTAGAGGCTACTTTTTACGGATTTTTTTGCATCTTCTCTTCCGTGACGCCTTTTGACGCAGGGTGTCCGGGAGTCGAACCCACGCTGTAGCTATTGACTTATAGTCATTATTTTCATGAGCGAGACAGGGGACGCTCACCTTTGCCTGAATTACCAAATTGGCACAGAGACTACACTGGGAGCTAAGTCCAACATAAGGTGTGATAGGTTGAAATATCAAATCAAATTTATAGTACAAATAAATCCGATA
>MDSV01209343.1_pt1 | contig 29421 bp, 29 predicted proteins | sample 810851 | NCBI WGS metagenome assembly MDSV01 (sample SAMN05326640, study PRJNA326480) | marine metagenome | isolation source: seawater | place: Atlantic Ocean: North East | collected 2012 | reverse complement strand
TCTTGCAGGCGGTGGTTCCTTGATTGAAGGGCTTGCCGATCGTGTCGCCCAACACCTCGCTGACATCGGTGATGTGACTGTTTGGTGTGCTGAAGACCCAGTAGTTCGTGTTGCAGATGGTGCACTAAAACTCGCTAGCGCTATGCCTGATGAAATGTATACTTCCATCGAATGATGGCTGTTTGATGCAACCCTCAAACACGGCAGGTGAACCCTGTTGAGTCAGAGAAGGTTCAAGTGCAGTGGAATAACGATTCCACCTGATTGGTCATGACGACTCAAGATGTACCACAACCAAGTGGAACTGATCGGGAAGGATTGGTAGGAATGCTCCAATCTTACGGTCAGGATCAACTAGTCAAGGAAGTGATGACCGCATGGGAAGATCTCTCTTCAATCAATGAAGAGGTTGCAAGTTTACGTCAACAGAATCGCGTACTTGAGTTGGATCTTCAGGAACGTGATGACATAGGTGCGCCAGATCGGGCGAGATTAATTCGAATGGAAGAAGACCTTCGGTCTCGTGAAGCGAGAATTATCCATCTTGAACGAATGGTGGATGATGGGAAGAAGGAAATTGAGGAATTATCTGTAGGAACGGGTGCATTACGTGTCGAATCTCTCGAGGGAGATAATACTCAATTATTACATGAAGTCGAAGAGAAAACGGGTTTACTTGTAGAGATGGAAGCAAAGGTAGCTACTCTTGTTGATGCTTTGGAAAAAGCTGCTGAAGCAGGACTTACTTCCGTAACCGCAGAAGAGGTTCGAACTTTGAATCAAGAACTAGAAGGAACTCATCGTGAACTCGAAAATGAGCGATCGGAAAAATCATCCTTAGAGGATGAGCGAGATAGATTGCGTGAATTGGTTGAACAAGTCAGAAACCATCTAGAAATTCGTGACGATCGGATAGGTGAGTTAGAAGAGCAACTTCAACGGGTTATGTCTGGCCCCCGAAGTGTGTCTGCTGAACATGAATATCTTAGTGAACAGATTGAGGAATTGAAGCGTCGACTTGTCGATAGAAATAGAGAGTATGAAGCATTACGTCGTCGAGAACGTCGACTACATAGGGAAGTTTTCGACCGTGATGAAAGAATTGCTCAATTACAATTGACAATGCAAGATATTGAAGCGGGACTCTCCGATCGAACTGCGGAACTCAAATCACTCGAAGAATCGCACGATCAAGTCATTGGGGAACTTAACGTCCTACGAAAGTCAGAGGCTACAAGGGAAGTTGTGAACAAGGCATTCAGAGATTCTCTCAATGTCGTACGTGCCCATGAACAAATTCAACAACGCAGGGAAGATGCTGGTTTACCGACTGGGCTCGAACCTATCGAAGCCGAAGATGGTGACGTGCCTTCACCAGGTGGAACCGCAGCACCAGCTCTTCGAGATATCGATGATGAGTGATTGAAGGAGGGATGTTAATCATGAACAAATGTGATTGTTGTGACGATTGTGCTAATTGCGATAACTGCTAATCTAGTGGAGAAGAAATGGAAGGATTTCTCACAGACATGGCTGTAGCCTGTTTGGGACTCTTTGTGGTTGCTGGTTTTCTTATTGCAGTTGCAAAGGGTTGGTTCAAGGAGGCATTACAGATTCTTTTGTGGTGAGTGATATGGAAATTGAAACTGCTGCTGCTTGGGCTGAGGTTTTAGGTTTAGTAACCATTCTCGGTGCTGCAATATATTCTTGGTACCAGATTAGAGAATTGAGGCGTTCTAGAGATAGTACAACTGCAATGAGTCTAGCAGCTAATTTTCAAAGTGAAGATTTTGTTGTTGGGCTTACATCGATCATAAACATGAAATTCGATCATAGTAAATTTGAGTATGGAAATAATGAGAAAAATTACATGTATTTACGGGAACATTTTGGAAAGGATTGGCCTAAAGTGATGACTAATCTAACAACGTGGGAAAGTATTGGAGTGCTCATTCATAGGGGTGATATGGACTTTCATGCATTCTACGATCTCTTTTCTGGTGTTTTACTCAAAACTTACGAATCGTTCGCATTCTATTTGGATCCGATTCGTGATGATCCTACGAACAAAGATTTGGAGTGGTTGATTTGGTTAGTTGATCGTGTTATTGAATACGAAGCTTCAGGATCTGGAACTCTTGCTGCACATTTCGAATTTAAAGATTGGACGCCGCCATTGCGTAAATGATGTTACTCTCGCATCGTTTGAATATATTCTCGCATTACATTCTCTAGTTCTGATGCATCATCATATTCCTCAGTAAGATTTCCTGTAACGATCCAATCAGCACCAGCACGTACTGCGGCCTGAGCAAGTTCACCACTCCTCATTCCACCACCTACAATCAATACTAATTCTGGAATTGCTTCCCTAACAGCATGGACTATTCTTGGATTCACAGGGCGGTCAACACCACTGCCCGCCTCAAGATATACCATTTTGAAACCAAGCATTTTAGCTGCAAGGGCGTATGCAACTGCTCCGTCAATATCATCACTTTCAATCAAATTGGCCTCTCCTACAGCCCCAACTTTCCCACCAGGTGCAAACACAATATATCCCATTGGAATTGCTTCTATACCCATTTTTTCGACTATTGGGGCGCCAATAACTTGTTCTCCCATAACAAATTGTAGATTGCGGCTATTCATGAGAGACATGTAGGTGATTGCATCTGCGGCGGGCGAGAGTGCTCGTGCACCTGCAGGAAATAAAAGAACAGGGACATCCCACTTTTCTTCATCTGATTCAGAATCTTGCGTGCTATTCCATCGACAGAGTTCAATCGCCTCTTTGATGGCGATAACTGTATCATGGACAGGGGTTCCATCGACTGCTGTAGATCCACCTACAAAAATCGCCTGTGTACCTGCAATAATACTTGCAATTGCCCGTTTTGCTGCAATTTCAGGCGTCTGATCATCGGGGTCAATGACAACAACATGAGCGCCGTCTCCATTCGTTTGAAAGTGGGTGAGGACCCGGGTCATTGGACTGAATCTTTGGGGGTGGCCTATGGTAATGATGGATAATTGGTGAAGAGGTTGAAGTGTTCTTTGGCTCGTTCAAGAATGTCATCAATGTAAAACGGACTGTTTTCGAATCCAAAGGATGTGCGTTGTTCAAGAATGGATGAAGATATTGTGGGCGTTTTACTCCAGGATTCAATGGTTCCATCTGCCCTTATCCCTTTGTGGTTTGTACCCAATTCATCAGATGCTGAAATATTACCAAACCATTGAATAAAATTCGAATGGTAGCTGATATTGATGATTTTGTTCCATGTGATTGGGCCTTGGTGAATTGTTGCCCCTCGAAGAATTCCTTTGTTCTCTGAATCAATTTCTAAACGGCTACGGGTTTGTAGTTTGGCTCCGTTTTTTGCAAGAATAATCGCGAGGTGTTTTTCCAACCATTCAGATCGTAAAGCAAACGGGATTTTCTCACTTAAGGAAATTGAAGGAGGGAGTGGATGGATTTGTAATTCTTTCAAAATGGTTGGAGAATGTAGTAATCCACAAGATTCGTTTGGGAATCCAAATTCCGCTTTCTCGGTTGTAATGAATAATTCATGTTCAGAATTTAATTGAATTATTCTAGCTAATATCAACGATTCTAAATTGGCATTCGCAATGAATACATCAACATGCATCAAGACACCACACGGATGATTGAAAGTGCATGAACGGGACAAAGTGGGATGCAATGATTGCAATGAGTACATTTTGATTCATTGACTACAGCTAAACGATCTTTGAGTTCCAGGGCGTTAATTGGACAAAAGGCAACACAAGCTGCACATCCAAAACAACGATCATCGTCGACATCGAATTCATGGTCAGGAATCCGTGCCATTGAATCTCGGAAGTTCTCTTATCGAATGAATCCATCCGCTACCCGCACCCCCCTGTTTCCATTCCAAGATGATATTGTAGTCATGAAGAAAGAAAATCAATGAAAATAAGAAAAGAAAATCAATGCACAATCGAACTATTCGAATTAGGGTTATTCATTATTAGGTTTAGAGATGGGATCATAGTTTTTCGAAATAAACCACTTTGTCTATTTCCAATGGAAACGAACGGGGCCCTCTGCATACGTTGATTGAGTACAAAGAAAAGTAACGATTCATGGTGTTCTATACTCCAGGGAGAACTACGAGCTATCCTACAGATCAAGTAGATACAGGCCTCCGCCTTCATTTTTTAGGAGGTGCTCAAGAAGTTGGTAATGTTGGATGTGTAATTGAAGATAAAACTGGGACACGTGTTTTAGTTGATTACGGACTTTCCCCCGGCGATCCTCCATCATATCCAGACGAATGTCCATCAGTTGATGCTGCGATTATTACGCACAGCCATTTAGATCATATTGGGATGGTCCCATGGATTTCTGCAAACCACGGATGTCCTATCTATTCAACAGATTTGACAAGAGCAATCGCTCCAATGATGTGGCACGATACATACAAAATATCGAAAATAGAAGGCCACCCCCTCCCATGGGATAAGCGAGATATTGAGGAAACTGCAGAGGTATGGAAATCGGTCCAATTTAACGAGAAGCAAACGATTGATGAATGGTCATGGCAACTCCACCCAGCAGGGCATGTCCCAGGAGCTGCGATGATTGAATTTGAATTACCTGAATGTCGAATTCTTTGGACTGGCGATATTGATGTTAGAGATAGTCCCAATGTTCATGGAGCAAAACCAGTATCTGCAGATGTACTGGTGATGGAGGGCACTTATGGTGGTCGAGAACATCCCGATCGAAAAGAAGAGGAAGAACGCTTCATTCAAAAAATCCAAGACGTGGTTGCTCGCGGTGGGATTGCGATAGTTCCTGCTTTTGCTTCAGGTAGGGGGCAAGACATCCTTCGTCTCCTATATCGCGCAGACCCCCGCCTTCGAGTTCATTATGATGGCATGGGTAAGCGTGTGACAAAGCATTGGATGGATCACCCACATCACATCACAAATGCAGATGAATGGACAAGAATCTGGCGATGGGTCCGCAGAGTAGGAAGTAAATCAGACAGGAAAAAAGCGCTCCACGGAGACGTCATAGTTACAACTAGTGGGATGCTCAAAGGCGGCCCCGTACTTTGGTATCTTAATCGATTGAAGGATGATCAAGAATCTGCAGTTCTAATCACTGGATATCAAGCTGAAGGGACGGGGGGCGAGATGTTACTCGAGAACGGCTGCCTCCCAATCTATGGAACTCTAACACAAATTGCCTGTGAGGTTGAACGATACTATCTTTCAAATCATTGTGGCCACAATCATCTTGTTGAATTTGCAAAAAAGACAGGCGCTAAACATGTTGTACTATTCCATCTCCCAGAGGAAGCAATCGAACCATTACGCACATCTATTGAAGCGAATGGGCAGGTTGTCCACATTCCTGAGAATTCCAAATCATTACACATCCCAATTTAACCCTCAAAAATACGAAGTGATTGAATAGAGAACCCCCTCTGGTAATACCATGGCAGCGAAAAAGCCCACAAAGTCTAGGGGGGAAAAAAGTCGCCGTAAGCGACGCAAGATGAAACTCTCACTCCGCTCCAGGTCTGTCAAAAAGACTCAGGATCATAGGGAAACTGCCGGGTGGTCTAAAATTCAAGATCCCCAGAAGGTAGACGACGGCCCGAAACAACCAGAAATCGTTCAACATCAATGCTCATATTGTGGTGCAATGAACCGCATCCCCAAACCTAAGCGTGCACGATATCAAGTTGAATGCGCCAATCCAGATTGTGGTCATGTTGACTCAATCGAGTGATTAGGTCCAAAGTCCAAACATCCCAAGTGTCCGGCGTAAAGCAGCTAAGATTAGCACTATTGCCAGAAGACGTCTTACAGTATGTTGGGATGAATGAGCGGATCCAAATCTTGCTCCAATAAAGCCTCCTAGAATCACACACAAAACAAACGGCCCAAGTATAGATATATCGAGATCAAGACCACCTCGAACTACAACCCCCATCAATCCTGCAAATGAGTTTGCCCAAATGAATACAGCAGAAGTTGCAGCCACTGTTTTTGCAGTTCCCCAACCCTTCAAAACAAGAATAGGGGAGAGAAAAATACCCCCTCCTACCCCAATAATTCCACTAATTCCCCCAATACTAATCCCTGTACCCATTGCAACAGACTTCATTGGTAATTTTACCTCATCTTCACGATCTACCCCTACCCCTTGCATAATTCGAATTGCAGCCCAGATAAGGACAAAGGAAAGTAACGTGTCATAAATTACATCATTTACAACCATCAATCCTCCCACGAACGCTGCTGGAATACTCGTTACAATAAATGGTAAAGTGAGGGTTGAATTATGGTGTCCAGCCCTTCTATAATGGTGAAAAGCAATTCCTGCAACGATTAGATTTAGGCACCATGCATGTTGTTTTAACCATTCATTAGACATTGTTGCATAACTTGTGAGAGAAAGAATCGCCAAATATCCTGAAGCACCACCATGGCCAACGGATGCATAGAGAAATGCAACCAAGGTGAGGCCAAGAAGGACCATAACAAACTCAGGCATCACACATCTTCCTACTCTTCGTGCTTAAGATAGATTCCCGATGCCCTCAAACCAAACACATCCATAACATGGATGATGGAAACCTCCATTCCTGTTGCGCGAGCGCAAGAAATTCTCACATCTTACCCATTCAAATGGGTTACAGAGGAGATTGAATTAGAACATGCGCAGGGCCGAATACTTGCAGAGAACATTCTTGCTAAATATGACGATCCACCCTTTGATAATTCATCTATTGATGGGTGGGCAGTCCAACTTTCAGATTCGCCAGAATCAAGAATAGAAATCGGTACGATTTTTGCAGGGAGCCAACCAATAATCCAACCACTCAAACCAAAGGAAATCTATCGCATTATGACAGGGGCCCCCATTCCATTAGGAGCTGACGCCTTAGTAATGGTTGAAGATGGAATGCAAGGAACCCCTAGACAAGATTACATCCGTAGAAAGGGGGAAAATATCTCTGTAGGGGAGATTGCACTCTCTGCTGGAAATGTAATTACAGCTTCATCCTGCGCCCTTGCAGCAACAATAGGGTATAGTACACTACCAGTCCGTTCCAAACTCAGAATCGCAATCATTCCAACCGGAGACGAACTTACTGAACTTGGAAGACCCCTAGAATCTGGCCGAATTTACGATTCAAATAGCATTGCTCTTGCATCCCTTGTTCGTAAAGCAGGTGCAGAACCAGTTGTCATAAAGCCAATACATGACAATAAAGAATCACTACACCAAACACTCAATCGTTGTGCCAAAGAAGTGGATTTGATTCTTACATCTGGTGGAGTGAGTATGGGTGAAAAGGATTTCATTAGATCCTCATTAATAGAACGTGATGCTGCAATTTTTTGGAAGGTTCTCATGCGTCCAGGTGGCCCCCCAATTTTCGGTCATTGGAATGGGACTCCATTATTCGGTCTACCTGGAAACCCAGTATCAAGTCAAACAGTATTCCACCTTCTTATCGTTCCATGGATTAGCCATCCAGATATTTTCCATCGCCGAGTTACTGTAAAAATGGATGATAAATTGAGGGGTGCGCCCAACCGACTTTGTCTTCGCCGCGTCCAAATCACATCTAGTGGTAATGGCCTCATTGGTCGATCACGAACACATCAAGGAAGTGGAAACGTTCGTTCAATGGTCCTCAATGATGCATTAACTCTCATTCCACCCGACACCAATATTGAAGCCGGAGAATTTGTGGATGCGTTATGGCTCATTACCTAAAATCGAATCCAAATAACGACGTGAAGCCATCGGTTCCATAAGGGGATTCCATGCATTTCGAGTCATGAAGAAGACGATTATGCGTCAGTACTGGCGACTTCAACAGTCCCAGACTCTGATTTCCATGGCGTTTTGGGTAACAACCCTAACTCTACTCATCTGGCCATATGTGTCGTGGCGGTTTACAGGGGAGAACACCATACTCGGAATCTCAACCACATATTGGGGGCTAGCATCAATTGGCGCTCTAGTAATGACCTTCGTACTTTTTGTTGGATTTGTTTATGATCGCTTCCTTGGGCTATGGAAGGAGCAAAGAACTGTAGATACGGAAAGGAACCCATTCGCAACTTACCAACTCATGCCTCAGACGGCCATGATAATGGGTCATTTGAATGAATTATTACGCCGCCAGGCCGTGGATGATGAAGCCGTACAAGCTAGTTGTAATTGGATAGATGAATGGTTAGAGTATTGCTGTAATCAAGAGATATGGGATCGCAGCCAAAAGGTATGGGACTCTAATTTTTCAGAACAGGTACCTCCTCTTTCATTCCTTCCAAAGGGGGTAGTTGAAGCATCGAGAGAACGCATTGCTCAGCGGAAGGACAACAGTGATTGAAGGGACCTCTATGAGAACCATTGCTGTGGCAACACGCTCTCTTGATCCAGCAGGGGGGGGTGCAGAGAGGTCCCTTTCTTCATTATTGAATGGAGTCGCAATTCCAGGTCCCAAGTACGACCCCTCTCTTACCTTCCAACCACTCATTAACACAATCAAAAATGAAGGAGAAAATTTGGAACCATGGGCCGTATCAACCTGTTTTGCTATGAATGGCGAACCAACAGGACTACTCAAACCCGAAATTCAAACACATATCATAAATCTCCCAACAGAATCCATATTTTCCGGTCTTGCTTGGCGTTTACGTTCGAGACGTTCAGGCCAATCTCACCCACGTTTATTCAAATACCATCTTCGTAATGTTAACAATCACTTTTCCAAAAAGGTAGAAGAATGGCTAGATAAAATGTCTGAAAAGCCCACGTTAGGAATTACCCAACTAACGTGGTCAGCTGGAGCAGCGGAGGCGTTTCGACGTCACGAAATCCCTTATCTCATCTTCATTCGAGATGACATACCATTCCGTTTTCCAGAGGTTTTCCGCTCAGCTATCGAGGGGGCGATTTGCGTTTGTACGGCTGGAGAAGGTCTTGGACAACAAGTGGCTGAGAAATTTATGATGCAAAGGAATGCAAACATCCCTCTTGCTATTGATTATGAAAGACGATTCATCGATCTTACTCACGTAAGGAAGTGGCGCCAAGAGGGTCTAGAAAACCGTTCAACACTACAATCTCCCCGTTTTACCATTGTTGGAGTAACTCCTGAGAAAGGCTTTGCAGCGTACGAACGCCTACTTCCATATCTCCAAAACCATTGGCCCGAGGCTCACTTTGACATATATGGGTCTGGGCATTATGTAGAGCGCCTAGGGCTCCATCCAAATGCAACAAACCATGGCCATGTACCAATCAATCAGGCATTTGCAGCAGCAGATGTACATGTGATCATTGGGGAGACGGCAGGAACATGGGGGCGCGTCATCAATGAAGCCGGAGTATTCGGAATTCCAACTGTTACTTGTGGAATAGGCTCCCAGCCAGAAGCATTAGGTCCAGGTGGTGTAATTGTTCACAATCATCATGATATTCTGGAGTTTACGTCTGCACTTCGAGATTGTTGGACTCGGCGGGAAGAGTTAGGAAAACGCGCTTTTGATCACGCAGGTGTAACAGACCACCGCAGAGCGTCCTCAATCTTCAGAACATTACTTGAAGATCTCACTAGATAAAGAGATAGAACCGGTCAAATACACAAGGGTGTAGGCCCACTCATGGCATCTACGGACCGAATCCCAATGGGCCGAATGCACATAGATGATGAGATGAGAGCGACAACAGCCCGAATTCTCGATTCAGGAGCATGGATTAAGGGTCCCGAATCCAAAGCCTTCGGAGCAGAATGGGCAGAGTACTGTGGGGCAATATCTGGGGTACCTTGTAGTAATGGTTCAGTCGCATTAATTGCAGCCCTCCAAGTGCTTGGAATTGGACCTGGGGATGAAGTAATTGTTCCGAGCCACACCTATATTGCGAGTGCAACATGCATCAATCTCGTTCAAGCAACTCCCATTTTCGTAGAGGTTGAGGAGGATTACTACACCATCGATCCCGACGCTATCGAGGGCGCCATTACAGATCGAACGCGTGCAATTATCGCAGTACATCTTTACGGCCAACCCGTCGATCCCAGAGTTTTCGAGATTGGACGTTCTCGAGGCATTCCAGTGATTGAGGATAGTGCACAAGGCCACGGCGGCTCCCTCAATGGACAACGCATTGGCTCATTCGGAGATATTGCAACATTCTCCTTTTTCCCTAGTAAAAACATGGCCGTCGGAGGTGATGGTGGAGCGATAATTACAACACGCCCAGATCTAACTGAACACATTCGCATGTTCATCGATCACGGCCGTTCTGATAAATATCGTAATGATATATTGGGAACTAATTTTCGCCTTTCTGAAATCCAGTGTGGTATTGGGCGAGTCCAACTAAAACATCTCGATGGATGGGTAAATCGTAGAAATAAAATCGCAGATCGCTATCTCTCATCTTTCGAAGAACTGGGCCTAAATCTTCCAGTAGTTCGTCCGAGTGCCGTGCATGCATGGCATCAATTTGTATTGAGAGTCGCAGATCGTGAAGCCTTCATCAAGCACATGGATTCCAAAGGAATTTCAACTGGGATTCATTATCCAATTCCCTGCCATCTTCAACCAATATTCGCCTCTCACCCCCAAGGAAATCTAGGATCCCTCCCCTTCACTGAGAACCTATGTGACCACATTGTATCGATTCCAGTATTTCCTCTTCTTGAGGATGAAGAAGTGGACAGAATTATTGACGCAGTATGTTCGTTCAAATTATAATCAATTTTTCATCTTACAGGTTCTTTCATTTTCAGAAAGAAATTGAGCAAACCCTCCAAGAAGTTCCCCCTCAATTAAAGCATCAAATTGCTCCCCCGTTCCTGAATATACAATATCCAAAACCTTAGCAAACGCATCGATATCCTGATCAGAATACCCCCTTCGTTCAAGCCCGACTCTGTTTACACCCGTAATTCGTGCAGGTGACCCCATTACAATCACAGCTGGCGGAACATGAGCAGTTACAGTCGCATTCATCCCAATCATTGCACCTGATCCAATATTCACCCATTGATGAACCAAACTCCCCAATCCAATGTAAGCAGCATCTCCAACCTTACATCCACCACCTATGAGTGAATTCGTTGCCATCACGACACGGTCACCTAATACTGCATCATGAGGCACGTGAGTCCTTGCCATTAGATAGCAATCATCACCAATCGCAGTTTCCAACTCTCTAACTGGGAAATTGATAGTTGTAAATTCTCGAATAGTATTCCTATTCCCAATCTTCACAACTCCATGATCCGGCATCGAATCTCCCTTTGTACCCATTTCTCCAAGTGAGCCTATCGAAATAGGACCATATATCTGATTTTCATCTCCAATTACTACTCTATTTTGAATCACAGAACCCGGACCGATATGATTTCCATTCCCCAACGACACCTCTCCAATAATGGAAACATTGGCTCCAATCACATTACCACTACCAAGTTTCACATCTGAACTGATGTGTGCGGAGGGGTGAATCTCGTTCTTATCCATAGTAATCAACCTTTGAGATAATCAATCTAGTAAAAAGCCCGTGACTCGAAGCGCATCTTCGACCAACCGCATCCCTTCGATACCAACATCAACACCGTTCAAGGTAATGCCGTTCCTTTCCCCTTTAGATCTGAGAATAAAGTCACGAAGCTCCGCAGTCAATGCCGGTTCAGAGATTGCAATCTCAATCCGCTCACGCGGCGCCGATCCAAATCCACCAAACTCCGCTCCATGAGCGTTACCAGGGTGAGAGTAGAACCAGATTCCAGAATGATCCATATAATCGACATACAGACTACCATCTCGCCCAACGACTTCTAAAGATCGTACCTTCCCTCGAATCCTACTCCTCCATGAGAGATGAATCGATGCCATTGCTCCGACTTCACCATTTAGTCCAGCGGGAAACTCCAACAATAGATCTGCATGATCTTCTATTCCCTTAATTTCAGATTCACTTGCCATTCCTTGCATTGTAACTGGCCGGATTCCACCAAGGATATCCGTACAGATGTCTAGATCATGAATCCCCAATGCTGCGATGACTCCAATATCTTCACGAGGTTCTCGTACTGCCAATCTTTCACTTACAATATGACGAACCGGGCCCAACTTCCCATCTCGAATCATCTCTGCAGCCTTTCGTACTCCAGCATGATGTCGAAACACGTGTCCGACAAGGAGCAACCGTCCAGTTTCTTCAGCAACCGTTTTTATTTTTACAGCTTCTTTGATATTCATTGCTAGTGGCTTTTCTACCAATACGTCCAACCCTTCATGCATCATCGAGATAGCAAGCTCGGCATGACTTGGAGTAGGGGTGGCGATTGTCACCATACTTACGTTAAGGGATGATAGTAATGCAGCGTCAGTAACATACTGGCAACCAAATTCTGATGCGATATTCGCCGCACGTCCTTCATCCGAATCACAGATTACAACCTCTTCGATGAGGCCTTCATCTCGTAGTGCACAAAACGTCCGCACATGATTACGCCCCCAGTACCCGGTTCCAATGACTGCGACCCCCGTCATACTTCTGGGTATCAGCCTCTCATCTTGAATCCGTCTGATTGGGTAAATCCATCAGAAACAACCATTCAACCGGAGTGAGAGGGAGGGTTGAAGGAAGCATGCGGCTCATTTTTCTGACCAATCATTGGCCCCACCCACCAGGGGAGACGTTCCTTACATCAGACATTGAAGCACTATCCAACTACGTTGACGAGATTATTGTAATTCCCCTCGGATTAAATTTTGATCAATCATCCACCCCTCACCCCACTCCATCAAATGTCAATACAGATCTAAAACCAGTTACATTGGCTGCAAAAAAATGGAAGAAATGGGGGAAATTTAGACGTGCAATCAAAGGCTTTTCACGTATTGATATCATTCGTTCCGAGAGATTACGAAAACCCTCACTCCCCTTGTCTATAATCATTGGAGAAGTGGCACAATCACTTCTACTCAGAGACACAATTTCTAGAAATATTTCACTAGCAGATGATGATGTAATTATTGCATATTGGGCAAATCGTCCCGCAACGGTTGCAGCATTTCTCACTGAAAACCACTCTATGATCAAAACCCTCTCTTACGCTCATGCAGGAGATATCTATGCATCAAGAGTAAACCAACCACATCTTCCAATACAAAAATGGACATTCGGACGTATAGATCGCATTCTTTCCGTTTCAGATGCTGGAACAAACCATTTGAAGGCTGAATTTCCTGAGTTTAAGGAACGAATTCAAACCCATCGTCTAGGAGTTGTTTCTCCCGACCAAAAAAATCCTAGAAACACCTCAGAAACCCTTCACATATTTTCACTCAGTTCCCTTGTCAAGGTTAAACGCGTACAATTGATTGCAAGGGCAATGTCACATATTGTAAGGAAAATTCGTTGGACTCACATCGGTGATGGCCCAGAGCGAAACAATATCATGTCGCATTTGACAGAACTTCCACCCCATATCGAAGTAGAGTTTCTCGGCGCGTTACCACACGACGAAGTTCTTCAATATATGAAGACGGAACCGATAGATTTGATGTTGAATACCAGTTCTTCAGAAGGCGTCCCAGTATCGATTATGGAGGCCTATTCTCATGGTATTCCAGTTATTGCTACAGATGTTGGTGGTAATGGTGAGATAGTTCTGAAAGAACATCTCATTTCACCCAATTCAAACCCTGAGGATATTGCTTCAATCATCAATGAATGGACCGAAGCCCCACAAATCAGAGAGAAAGTCAGCACGATTCAATTAGAAAATTACGATTCAACAAAGAATGCCCAAAAAATTCACGCAATCATTACTGAAATTGTAAGTGATATAGAAAAGGCACCATGAAATATGATTCTGAAGGAGGCCCCACTATGGAAGAATCCCATTATGATGAAATCCGCCCATTTCTCACAGGGGAAACTCTCGATACCAATTTTTCATTCTCGATTACCCATGTAGATGTCGACACCCCAACAGATCGTGTCAGCTTCCTTAGTGAATTACTCGAAAATAAGAAAGTCCTCCATATCGGTTGCGCAGATCATTTCAATGTCATCGATGCAAAAATCAGTGCAGGTAAACACCTACACAGTGCGCTGATAAAAAAAACTGAAATCATTACAGGAATCGATCTCAATACCAAAGCAATCGAACACCTTCAAGGAAAACACAACACCCCAGATCTCCATGTTTGCAATATCTTGGAAGTTGATGGGGATAGTGAGACGTTTTCAGAAGGTCGCCACTATGATTTCGCTCTCCTAGCAGAGATTGTTGAACACCTCGACAACCCCGGCCAATTTCTAACACACCTCAATGACACATTAGGTCACCTTTACGATCGGATTATCATTACTGTTCCCAATGCTTTCTCAAGTGTTGCACGGAGAGCATGGGAAAATGGAATTGAGGCCGTAAATTCAGATCATAGGTTCTGGTTCAGCCCCTATACAATTGCTCGATTGACAACTTCTGCTGGATTCAATGTCGAACAGGTTCACATGATTGGTGAAGAACAGAAGATGGACTTACTGTCGAGAGCATACAATAGATTCATGGCCACTATTGGAAGCCCTCGTAGAAGGAGAATGTCTTCAAGACATGGCACATCAGTTGTTTTGATTGCAACCCCACAAAACTGACTATCTGTATTTTTGTATGTATGATGGGGGTATGAATACATGAAGACACAATCTGTTCTTACCGTCCTCATTCTCCTCAACATTAGTTTCGTGGGTTGTTTTGGTCAAGAAGAAAATCCCTCTTTAGAAGATCAAGATATCTACCCGAAAATTTGGGATCGCCATACATTAGAATGGAATACTACTGGGACCTACAGCCTTGTCCTCGAATCCGGCCCTTATTCCGCTCTTGATGTTCAGGAGGCTACAATCTCTGTTGACACCTCTACAGTATGGGAGACCGGACCCGCCTCGGCAGAGGTTCACCTTTCTTATTGGCTTCCGAGTAATACTGAGATGGGTGAAAAAGTGCCTGTGATTGCAGTTGTATCTCCATATTTTTCCTATGGCCTACAAGGTTCGGAATCGACACCCACAAATGTAGTTGGAGCCGGCCGAGGGGAGTTCATTTTCGAGAACTTCGTCCCTCATGGGTACGCCTTTGCTCAAGTCGCTGTATTTGGTACTGAGGAGAGTAGTGGCTGCTTTGATTATCGAGGCGCTGGCGAAGGGCTCGGAATTCATTCTGCTGTAGAATGGCTTGGTACACAAGAGTGGAGTAATGGTAATGTTGGCCTTTATGGGAAATCCTACGAGGGCGCAACACAATGGGAGGCTGCCGCAATGGGTAGCGAATATCTCAAGACTATCGTTCCGATTTCAGGCACCACCGCCCTCCACCCATTACTCTACAAGAATGGGAGTGCGGAGGCGCGCTCGCAAGTAATGCATATGAATTATTTTTCAAGCACTGTTGATTACAATGAAGACGATTTTGACAATGTCTGCCCAGACATCGCGGAAGGCCTTTTTGCGGGACCAGTGACGTACATTGGTGGAGAAATGGACCCATACATGCAGAATTATTACGATGAAAGGAGCCATATCGACAAAGCTATCCAAAATTGGAATGGGAGTGTGTATTGGGTTCAAGGGATGCAAGATTGGAATGTAGACCCACACCAAGTATTTGGGGGCCCACCAGGAACGAATTGGTACCAAGATTACGTCGACGCCGGCTTCGATGTAAGGGGAATTCTCGGCCAATGGGGGCACGACTATCCCGATCAATGGCAGAAGCATGACGACATTGATTCAGGATATGGTGGCGAGGCATTCGAGAATATGACACGCTGGGATTGGGGCCAAGACCTCTTTGAGTGGTTCGAATATTACTTGATGGAGCGTGGGCCTGCACCAGATCTCACTGCACAGATTCAACGTAATGATGGCCAGTGGAGAATCGAGGAAACATGGCCACCACTCGATGTTGAGCGAATACCACTAGACATGAGTGAATGTAGCAATGATGGCGCCTTCCTTGGCGGCGGTGCGCCAGTTGTTGGGGGTGGGCAAGTTGTAACGGTTGAATGCCCGTCAATAAGTGAATCAGATTTACACATCGCAGGCCTTGTAACTCTACACTTACAGGCAGTCCCAACTTTCGATGGAGGACAAGTGTTCATCGAAATGCAAGATGCTGAAACAGGCCTTCGTTTAGGTCATGCAACAATGGATATTCGCTATCATGCAGGCGGTTCAGAACCCCAAACTGTAGTCCCAGGTCAAACAGTGACTATGATGATGGAATTTCAAGCGATTGACGCACTTATTCCAGCAGGGCATGGTTTACGCTTCATCCTTTCAGAACAAGGAGAAGATTACCTCGCACCTGCTTGCGGGCCTTCTTGCACAGTCCACATCCTTCCATCTTCTTCAATGCTTGAACTACCAATTATTGATCGAACTACAGAAACTGTTCTCATCGTTCCACAACCTAATCAAGAATCATCTTGACATTGAGCGCCTATTGTGCTACAGGGCACGTCTTGAAATAACCATCATGACCGCCCAAGAACATGGAGAGCACCTCCGACCCCTCAGTATTCGAAGAGAGGCCGTTGTACAAATTAGGGATTATCGCTCACGATTATGCTAAAACAGTCCTCACACTTGGCCTCACTCTCTGTTTATTGTTGGGTTCATTAGGCATTATTTTGACTCCAGATTGGGCCGAATCATTTGGGGAAGGTGATCTTGAATCTACTGAAGCGTTCCGGATTATGGGTGATTCTTTTGGGGATCTAGATGCTGAAAACACGGAGACATTCTTCCTTCTTGTGAATAGTAATCTCAACTATGACGATTTATCCATACGTTCTGCAATCGAATCAACCCTTGCCCCTTTAGCGAACGATCCAACAATATCTGTGACTTACCCTTGGACAGTTGATGCTGCAAATCTTAGTTACTTCGTAAGTGAGGATGGTCGCTGGTCTCGGACCCTAGTTCAGATTACTCAACCTAGATCAGAAGCCAAAGCCATACTTATCGAACATTGGAAGGTAATGGCAGAAATCGCCTCTTCATCAGAGGGTGAATTCGATATTTGGATTACTGGAAATCTTGCAGTTGATTCCACCTTTGATTTGCGATTGAAGGACGATCTAATTCGTTCTGAGCTTGGCGCAGCCCCATTGGTTGGAATTGTACTTCTTATCGTGTTCAGTTCACTCATAGCATCTGCACTTCCAATGGCCGTAGGCCTCCTAACAGTGTTGAGTGCCCTTGGAATTACAGTATGGCTTTCCACTCTTGAAGGCGTTTCAGTCAACAATTTCGCATCCAACATAATCACTCTACTCGGATTAGGCGTTTCCATAGATTACTCCTTGTTCATACTTTATCGATATAGAGAGGAACTTGCAGCAGGTCACGATACGCGAACTGCAATTGCCATTTCGACAGCAACTGCCGGTCGCGCAGTATTTTTTTCGGGTTTAACGGTGGCAACGGGCCTCCTAGGCCTTCTCTTCTTCAAGAATACACAAACCCCATCAATGGGTATTGGAGGAACATTGGCAGTCAGCATGGCAATGTTGACTTCCGTAGTCATTCTCCCCGCACTTCTAGCACTTATTGGACCGAGAATCAATTCTCTAAGGATTCCATTTGGTATGAAAGACACAGTATCGGAGGATGGATTTTGGTCTTGGATTGCAACTCAAGTCATGAATCGGCCACTAGTAATTCTCGTTCCAATTCTTTTTCTTCTTGTTGGAGTAGGAGCTCCATTTCTCCAGGCAGAATATGGAGTAACGAGCATTCGTTCACTTCCACCTGATGATATGGCTCGCGAAGGTCTCGAGGAAATGTCATCTATCTGGGTCGAAACCTCTGATAATTCTCTATTCTTTATTCTTGAACTTGGAGATGGGGAGGATGCATTGAGTGAAGAGAATCTTCGTAGTACACATGCTTATGCATCTTCTTTAATGGAATCTGAACATGTAATTTCAATTCTTGCACCTGGCTATTTTGATCCCTCTATGAATGCTAGCTCAGTAGTCCAATTTTGGTCAACCCCTGATGATTTTTTAACTCCAGAACAACTCGGTCAACGAGAGTATCTCCGAGCTTCATTCATTAGCCAAAAAACGAGTCACACCTATCTTCTCATCACTCTTGGGGACGAGTGGAATACTGCTGAAGCACGCCATTTCGTAGAAGACATAAGATCAGTTCGTGATGCTGATGGAATCGATCTGATGGGTGTAGAAAAGGAATCAATTATCATCGGCGGCCTCGCGGCTTACAACCTTGATTTGTTAGACGCAGTTGTGGAAAATCTTCCAACATCAATGGCATTTATTTTCATATCTACCTGTATCCTTTTGTTCATTCAAGTTCGCTCAGTCATAATCCCCTTCAAGGCAATAGTCATGAATATTCTCAGCATTACAGCTACTTTCGGAATGTTGGTATTCGTATTCCAAGAAGGAGGTCTTGGTTTGGATGAAATTATGAATTTCACTCCACAACCAATTGATCCTACAACACCCGTAATGTTGTTCTGTATAGTATTCGGTCTTTCAATGGATTATGAGGTACTCATGCTTTCTCGCATTCATGAAGAATGGGAACGGACTGGCGACAATACGCTGGCCGTTGCATACGGCCTCCAGAAAACAGGCCGTTTAGTTACTGCAGCAGCCCTGATTATGGTACTCGTGTTCTCTGCACAGATATTCGCCTCTGTGGCTATCATCAAGCAGTTCGGACTCGGTCTTGCACTTGCCATCTTCCTAGATGCGACACTTGTTCGCGCTCTCGTTGTTCCTGCAACGATGCGCCTAATGGGTCCCCTCAATTGGTGGGCACCATCTTTTCTACGTAACGACAAGAAGAAAGAAATCGATTTTGCAGAGGAATAAACTCAGCAGAGATCTGTACCAAGTTCTTCTAAGAGCATCAAGAGCTCCCGGTCTTCAGGTAGATGAATCACAGCGCTTTGTGCAGCAAAAAATGCAGCCGGGTGATTTCGCATCATCAAGTGAGCACGTGCCATATTTGACCAAGGGTGTCCTGGATTCAGTGAACGATCGGCTTGAACAGCGGCCCTAAACCAAGCCATCGCCCGTTTAATCTCACCTCCAGCGAGAATAATCGCACCAATATCATTCCAAGGATCACCTAAACTAGAGTCCGTTTCAATGGCCCTTCGGCACCAAGCCATCGCTTCAGAATCATTCCCCATCACACTATATGACCATCCAATCATCGTAGCAGCTTCTGCTGATGGTCGAAGATGGAAAGACGCCCCAAAATGCTCTGCAGCATAGTCAAACATTCCTATATTCTGAATCACATTCCCCATTCTGAAGAGCCGATCAGCCATTTCAGCATCCATTTCATTTCCATCAAAATCAACCCCCATTTCATTCCAGATTTGATCCATTGCATCGAGGAGTCGTGCCGGCCCCGCTCGATCACGTAGACAAGCATGTTCGGGCATACTCCAATCCTCATCAAGGACTTCACTCCGTTCACGTATATTCGTGAGATGTTCACGTTTCTCAGCATTTGGAATTAGGCGCCGGTGTGTCCTAGAATCTAATGGATCAGCCATCCACATTGTGATAGAGCGAACGAATAACCCCCCATCTTGCTCAGGCGTTACACATTTGATTGCAGGACTTCCCATAGGGCCAATGGGAACAAGCCCCACTCCCCCCTGTCTTAGTGTTTTGAATAATTTTGCCGGCATCGCATCACATGTGCCGGTGATAAGAATACGATCCCACACCTCGTTTTCTTGAATCATCTTATTGCAATCCAACCAAGATGCATCATGGAATATTACACGACACCCTTGGTTAATCGCGAGCAAATCCAACCCCCGATCCTTCCAGTTAATTTCGAGAAACCGTCTACGTTCAGGATTCGCTTCTACCACGTGAATTTCATTTGCACCTAGTCGGAGTATAATTTCAGTCCACCAATTACCACGAGGTCCAATGAGAAGAACACGGGTATCTGATTCCATTTGCATCATTTGCATAATTTGTGCTGTTTCGTAATGAGATGGAAGCAGAGAACCAGTTTCCCGACTCGATTTCCACCAAGGTAAAGCCAGGGCAGAAGCTCCGAGCCCATTGATAGCCAAGCCAGAAGGTAGGGGCCAAATCGCTTGACTACGACTCGACATTTTCAATGCATTACGGACCCTTGCATCACTTAGGATACCACTGTCGCATAAGCGTTCAATCACTTCATCCTCAGATGGCAATGTTGCTTTTTGAGAACATCTTGGGAGTGCAAGTAGGTCACACTCTTCCATACCATTTCCATCCCAATCCGAAGACACGTATCGCATGGCTTCGCGGAAGGTATTGAACACCACAGGTAACGCATCTATTCTCGATGCGATTTCATCTTTGAATTAGATTGGCCAGTTACCGAAGAAGCACGTCGACAGAATCAACAACTAATGTTGGTTGTATTTTTGAATTTTTGAGGTCATCTTTCGTTGCTTCACCACTTAGAACGAGAATACTGTGCACATTAGCGGCACGAGCCATTGCGATATCAGTGTAAATCCGATCACCAATCATAGCAACATTCGAGGGATCTACCCCCTCCACCTTCAATCGTTCAAGAATCATTTCAGGTCTTGGTTTACCTGTGACAATCGTAGGAGTTATTCCAGTGGCTGCTTCGAACATAACTAACATCGAACCCACATCCGGCAATCCCCCTGTGGGTGACGGGCAGACAATATCAGGGTGAGTGGCCACCAAAGGTACCCCTTTGTGTAAGAGTTCAGTAACTTGTTGTAATTCAGAATAAACAAGTTCAGTGTGGTAACCAACGACCACACAATCTACATTTTCATTTACACATTCAAATCCAGCCTCTTCCATCATAGATATCATTCCTTCAGTGCCGAAGCAATGGATTCTCAACCACCCACGTTGTTGGAGCCAGCGTATACAGTCGTGTGTTGAGAGAAGCACATCCCTTTCCCCAGCATCTATTCCCATTCCATGCAACTTCTCTACGTATTGTTTTACAGAACGACTAGAGTTGTTGGATAGAAAGATTGGAGCAATCCCCCGTTTTCTACATCGTTCAATGAATTCCAAAGCTCCAGGAATTGGCACTCCCCCCAAATGGATCGTTCCATCTAAATCTAGCAGGACTATCTTGATGCCTTGTAAACTTGCATCCATAGGAAGCCCTCACAACAAAATGTTCCGGGCGAGCCAAAGAGGGTTATGCAATTTTTTCTGAGCATCTTTTGATGCTAAGGCATCGGTTAAAGCCGCTTGTAGAGCAGGACGCTTTGCTGCTTTTCGTACGAAGAGATTCATCAAACGCTTCCTTCGTACAATTCGTTGAATCTTGAATGAGTTTGAAAGTTCAGGCCCCAATTCTTCCCATAAACGTGTCATATATTCATCCGCAACTTCAGCAGGTAACCCCTCCTCTGAGTGAGCATCTCGATCAAATAGAGAAATAGCTAGTTTAGCAGATAGTAAGGCGTTCCCAACACCTTCGCCGCTAAACGGATCCACCAAACTTGCCGCATCACCAACACATATCGCTCCAGCCATTGCTGTACGTCGTGGTTGTAGTGTAGCACCTTTTCGAGGACTTCCAAATGGGAGCTCCCAACCTTTCCCACTACCCTTTACAAAAGTCGCATCTGCAAATCGCTCCTTGAATCGGGGGTGTTCGTGAATGAGATAATGTTGAAGTTTTTTGAGTGATTTCTTGATACCAGTTTGCTTACGCCTTTCGGCGTTCACCATCCCTATTCCAACATTTACAACATTTTCATTTACTGGAAAAATCCACCAATATCCTGGTATAACGTCGTCAACAAAATGGAGTTCAATAGATCCTTCACTATCACCAACATCTTTGACTCCTGTCCAATATTCTCTATATGCTCCACAGTAGTGGTTTTCATCTCGCATTTTCTCAAGATTCAACTCTTCTACAATTTTTTTTGCGACGGGACAAAGGTACCCTCCAGCACCAATCGTTAGTGGGGCCATATGAGTAGAATTACTACCACCTTCAATTGTTACACCAGTAATCTTGAGGTCCACCTCATCATGGTGCACACTAGAAACTGAAGTACCTTGGACAACTTTTCCACCTGCGCCACGAACCAATTCAGTTGCTCTGAGAAACATCATGTAGTCGAACTGAAGCCGAGGGAGCGCATATCCCGCTTCTCTCTTTGCGACCTCATCTTTTGGTAGTGGAATAGTTACTTGCTTTCCATTTGGACTACTAAACATCATCCCAGTTACTCGAAAGTGAGGTGTGGATTCAATCATCTCCTTTACACCGAGCTCTTTGACATGACGGAGCGATTTACCTCCAACAGCATCTCCACAAATTTTGTCACGGGGCCAAACAGCCTTCTCAATGAGAAGGACCTTGTTTCCAGCGAGTGCTGCATAGCTTGCGGCGGCGGCCCCTCCAGGCCCTCCGCCAACCACGATGACATCGAACTCCTCCCCCTCTTCAGGAAGCGGACCGGTATCTATGGGGGCACTCCAATCCAAACCCATGCTACACTCTCTGGAGTGATGGGCCTTCAATCATCCCACTAATCCGATAGGTTCAACCCGCGTGGCGATTGGTATTTACTGATGGCTATTGTGAAGATGGTGACCACCCTTCCAGGTGATTGGAAGGAGTTTGAGGTAGGGGAATGGGGGTATACTCTCGTTGAAAATTTAGTTGTAGCATGTATACAGATCGAACGAATTCGTTCGATGTATAGGTGGGATGGAGAAGTTAATTCCGAAGATGAATGGCGTCTTACGATGACAACTACCACCGAAAAAGCCCCAATCCTCTCTAAACTCATACAAGAGAAAAGTCCCTATGATATTCCTCAAGTGACTTGGGCCGCTATTGATGCATCTGACGAATATTCAACTTGGACGGAAGAGGTGACTAAATGAATGGATTTGAATTATTCATTGCCGCCTCTTTAGGAATCGGTCTTGCAGCAGCTAGCGGTTTCCGTATATTTATCCCCCCATTTCTTTACGGCGCAGCAGCCCGTTTAGACTACCTCCCATCAGCAATCCCGACATCTGGCTTACAAGATTGGATGGCATCCGACATCGGATTGGTGGTACTTGGATTAGCCACATTAATCGAAATAATCGCATATTATGTGCCTTGGTTAGACAATCTATTGGACACGATCGCGTCACCCGCAGCGATGCTTTCCGGGGCTCTATTGATGAGTTCATCTTTAGGAGATTCAGACCCTCTTATTCGATGGGGTCTGAGCATAATTGCAGGTGGCGGAGTCAGTGGTACAGTTCAGGTGAGTACAGTGGCTTTGCGGGCAATGTCAACAGCGACAACCGGTGGCCTCGGCAATCCAATCGTGTCTACTGCAGAAGCGGGCGCATGCATCATCTGTACAATACTAGCGGTTCTCTTACCAATCATCGCATTGATCCTCGTGATTGTTAGCCTTGGGTTTACCGGGCGATGGCTTCTGAAACGGAGACAAGAGGGGAGAAAATCTCCTTCACAGATTGAAATACCCTGAATACTACATGTTTTGCATGTCATGGGATTGGGAATGGGCGAGCCGAATTGAGAGGCGAATTGCAATCGATGAACTAATGGCAAGCCTTGTCGAATTGGTGCATGAGATTGAATCGAATCTTGGTGAATCTCCTTGGGCAATTGACCCAATTATTGAGGCTGGATTGAGATTCAGTCCAGAGGGTCAGAAGATTCGTGAAATGTTCGAAGAGAAGGGAATTCCTATTGAAGCGATTACACGCCTTCAATCCAATGTGATGTGGAACATTGTTTACGACGGACTCTCTTACCTACTTTCAAAGGAAGGTGAGGTTAGAACTGAGGCGAAGTGTTTCCATGCGTTACAGATGAGGTTTGAGAAGAAAGACTCAATCATTCGTTTCATGGGTTACAAGGTTGAAGGTAAAGAGGATGATACAAGCCGCCGGGACATCATCAAAGCGCTCTTTTCTTCAGATCGACTTTCAAAAGATACTATGGAAAAACTCCTTGATTCCATCGATTCAGAAGATGAGGATTCAGAATGTCTTGATGGATTTGAAGTTGGAATGACTGTTATGAAAAAGTCTGGAACAGAGACTGGATTTACCGGCTGGCCACCCTTTGCAGACAAGGACGAGTTTCCCATTATCGAACGGATTGACACATCTGACTCCACCCTCTTACTCAAGTTCAAGGATACAAGTTGGTGGATTAATGCGTCACTGGTTGAACCTTCAGACGTTATTGTAAACTGATCATTTCATTCTCGTCTCACAATTTTAGCGACAACAACGTTGACAGATTCGTTCAAGGCCTTCACCCCTTACCGATTACCAAGGCGAGGTTATGAGTGACGAAATGAGATTCCCAACACGTGCAGTGCATGAGGGCACCCACCATGCAGATGGAGCAGTAAACACTCCAGTGTACCTGTCCTCAACCTACAAGCTCGATGAAGAGCGATATGCTGGATGGGCTGCCGGGGCTCAACACACACTGCTCTACAGTCGCTTATCCTCAGTGAACTCAGAGGTTGTATCGAAGAAAATAGCCTCGTTAGAAGGTGCAGAAGATGGAGAGATGTTCTCAAGTGGGATGGGGGCGATTACCACAGTCCTCCTCGGCCTCTTATCACGCGGGGATCATGTAATCGCTTCTCCTGATGTCTATGGTGGAACTTATGGCCTCATGACTGAAGATTTACCAAGGTTCGGCATCGAGGTGACTTTGGCAGACATTCGGGACCCTTCTTCTTTTGAGGCCGCAATCAAAGAGAACACGAAAATGCTCTATTCCGAAACACTAACAAATCCAAATCTCAAGGTTTGCAACCTCCCAGAGATTGCTCGAATTGCTAAGGAAAACAACCTCATATCAGTTGTTGACAACACATTTGTCTCACCTTGGGCTACACGTCCAATCGAAATGGGACATGATCTTGTTATCCATAGCACCACGAAATATCTCAATGGTCATTCAGACCATATAGGGGGTGTGGTTGTTGGCTCTAAAGCCCTCATTGCACAAGTTTTTGCAAAGAAAATCCATTTTGGAACATCCCCCGACCCCCATGCCTGCTTCCTCTTAGAAAGAGGCATTCGAACACTTCATGCACGAATGCCACTTCATGCATCTAATGCAGCAACCTTAGCTGAGAGGCTAGAATCCCATCCAGCCATTGAACGAGTGGTTCACCCTTCACTTGCTTCTCACCCAGATTACGAGATTGCTAAACATGTCATGCCTAATGGAACAGGTATGCTTGGATTTGTTGTTAGGGGAGGGGATAATGCTGCTATGACCTTCATGTCCCGATTGAAAATCATATTCGAGGCAACAAGTCTTGGAGGCGTCGAATCTCTCATTGAGGTTCCAGCCACCTCATCTCACATGGCGGTTCCAGAAGAGGTTCGAATCGCTGCAGGAATATCTCCTGGCTTTGTTCGGATGAGTGTTGGCATTGAGGATGTTGAAGACATTTGGAATGATATACATCAGGCATTAGATGCTTGATCATTCATCATCTGGAAGATCCGTTTGGAGACTTGCAGCAGCAGCGACCTTACCCATTGCATCGATATAATCACTTTTCTTCCCATTTCCAGCAATCAGAATCTCACTAACTTGCCATAGGTCAGATACAGCCCTTGCCCAGTCACCACCTTTGTCTCTAGCAACTTGCTCAAAGCGCCAGGCTTCAGACCCATCACGATCATGTGCAACCAACCAAGCCCAACCCATAGCAGCATCATTGATGACTTTCCGTTTTCGAACCATCGAGATTGTCCTCCCGATACCATCTGTGTGACCCTTCCGCACTAAATCATGAAGCAAATCCAAGGGCGAGGGTAGTACTGTATTGTTCCAAGGCAATGCTTCTAGCTTCGAAGTAGCTTGCCGATCCTTACTCAATCCTTTGAGGAAGGCATTGAATCCCTGTTTACGCTTCATTTGCTTTGCATGAATCTCGTCGGCTTTTTCACCTTCTATCCCAAACATTTCCTCAAGGATTGTATGGCCCCAATCATCCCAGAGAGAAATCAGAATATCATGTCCAGCACGCATCTCGAGCCGAATCACATCATCCGGCGAATCGAGAGCAACACCATCTCTACGTACATGTAGTCCAGCCTTTATGTTCGAAAGAGCGCATTGAATGGCCTCCTTCTCTAAATCAGTCCCTTCAATTGCAGAAATCCCTTCTTCAAATTCCTTGAACCACATAGTCCCGAGAACGAATCCTTCATCGATTGAATTGGTGACAGCACCCTTCAATCGTTCAACAACGTCTTTGTCTTTCAAGGTTAGATCAGTCCAAGCCGTAAGAACCTCTTGACCCGCTTCTTCCATTTCCTTTGAAATCTCTCGATCATCACCCCACCCTTCCGGCGCCCAAATCCATTCGATTTCAGCCACGGCTGAAATTTTAGGAGGGAGCATACGAAGCGAAATCCCTCCGATAAGACTCTCTTCGATGGATTGTAGAGAAGCCGAAGAGATACCAAGCAAAGTCCCATCATTAAATTCGAAACGAATCCAGCCATCCTTGGTTTGCTTCCGTTCTTCCACGTCTTTTGGAGTTAGGCCGGATGTGAACCAAACTCGCCCATCTTTCTGTAGGTTGATTGGTGTTTGTTTTAGCCCCTCATCAATCCAACCATCAGGGATTAGGGGTTTAGTGCCCGTGCATACAATTTCAGCACGGCTACCAAAGAACCAGATTCCAGCTTTTGCATGATCTCGCCAAAGCAATAGTCTCAACGGGATATCATGGAAATTTTGCATTGAGGCAAGATCGGTTGGCGCCGCCATCCCGCGTCGAACGAAACTGTGCCGACCATAAGCAGGGTTTTGGAAGATTGAAACAGTGTCAAACGTTTCTTCATGCGCAGCCGCAAGCGTACCAGCGAGGGCACGAGCGGGAACATCTCCTCGACGTTTACGCATTCGTCGTTGAAGCCATTTCAGATTGTTTCGTTTATCAGTAACACGCTGCACTTCCTTCTGTGTCTTTTTCAATGGGTCTCGTCGAGGGAATACACCCTTTGGATGACGAGTAGGTAGGATGGAACTAGGATCATCAAGTAAAGCATCCAAGTTTTTTCTCAAACGCTTTTGAATGGAATCAGAGGCTTTTTTGATGCCCTTCATACGGAGCTTTCGCCGTTTATCCTCACCAGGAAATCGGACTTGTCCGGGTCCGGCCATAATGTCGTCAACCCCCTCTCCTGTTTCACATCTACGCGTGATATCTCATGCTGTCGAAAATCATCAGTTCATGATTATCCATTTCTGCAGGTAGAATAAGACAATGAATCCGCCCTTTATCCATACCTTCCATTTTTTCGATTATTGTAGAGCAGACATGACTTTGAGCAGTTCCTAGGTCAGATAGAACGACGACATTCCAAGTACTGACGTCTACTTCTTCATTCTCTTCATTCCACCGTTCTGCCATCTGCATGAGTATTTGTCCAGCAACTGGCGGACTCATGTGAATTGGATCTTCAATTCCTAATCCGGTAGGATCCAAATCGAGCAATACCAAGGTATGCAGATTTCGTGATCTGTTGTCAAGTATGTAGCGTAAAGGCGAGGTTGGCAGATAGTCGCCATAAGCGTAAGGTAACGTAACTTGACGCCCAAATCGATAGGATTGCATTCCACTGGAACTAATGGCTAAAGTTGTTGCAGAAATACCGGGTACAATTGTCACACGCACCCCATTTTCCTTTGCTCTAAGGAATAAATCAACATGAGTTGTTGCTTGCATTGGATCACCCACCACCATAATTGCCACCTTCCGTGTTTTTGCCTCTTCGATAATCTCTCTTGGATTTTCGATTTTGGGACGCATCACTCGTTTCCATGGGCCCACAAGATTCTCCAATTTACTTTCTTGGTCAATGGGCAGGGTTGCAGTATACCCCTCGAGATATCGCTCATCCATGTCCTGTAACAGATTGATGGCGCGTTGTGACATTAGGGCAAGGTCTCCTGGTCCGAGGCCGATTAGAAATAATCCACCCGTATCCACTAATCTTCCTCCGTCAGCGTCAAGATGCCGTTAGCACTGGTTAGAGCGGGTCCCATGCGTCATTTGAGCGTGCCGTCGAGCATGACGCAACAAACAATTGACATTTTACGGGAATCAGGATGGCTTCACACAGAGCATCGCGTTCGACCGTATGATGATGGACGCATCCTCATTCCGTTGAATGATAACACCCCCTCAGAACTACCTTCTGACCTTGCCAATTTTCCAATTATAGACACCAATCCCATTCCATGGAATAACCGAGAATCTTGGCAGGCGCGTTTTACCGAATTAGCAGGAGAGGGCGTGTTAGAGAACATCATCGTCTCGAAAACGCACGAAATTTTGGGTGATCTTCTCATCCAACGACATGATGAGGTAAATGACCAGTATCTTCCAGCGTTTATTCAATCTAAAATGGAGACGCACCCTCGAATTCGTCTTATGCTACTAGATCACGGAGTGAAGGGTGAATTCAGAATTAGAGATTTACAACCTATTGCAGTTCGAACAAATCGATTGATTTGGGGCAAGGAATTGGAGGGTCTCGAATCAAACCTTCTAGATCCAACAACAGATGTACCTGAGAATGGATTACGCCTACGTCTCAACCCCTCTCGAGTTTATTTCTCTAGCAAATTACAGTATGAGCGCCAAAATACAACGAAGGAATTAACCCAATTTTCTGTTGAATTAGGCCGCCCCATCAACATCTGCGACCCGTTTTGTGGCGTTGGCCCAGCGATTGCACCCTTGTTGCGTCGAGAAAGCTTGGTAGGCGATCTTCTAGTCAATGACCTCAATCCAGATTGCCTCCCATTTTTGTTTCACAATCTCAAACCTCTCCGCGGATTAGAACTCAATTTCCCTCAGGATAATTTAGTGGAACCAACTTCCGGCATCTTTGTTGGATGTATGGATGCAACACAAATCCCCAGCATAAAGGATCAGTGTGGCCGTTGGGACGCACTTCTTGTGAATCTCCCCCATCAAACTCTGAGGTTATTGCCAGCATTACTTCCACTTCTCCGCCCCGAAGGGCCGATGAGGATTTGTGGATGGACAATTATTCCAGAAAGTGAAGTAATTGAACTCCCTGACAAACTCTCAAGAATTGTTGATTGCAATGTCGAAGATATTGAAGTGCGAGTACGTAAACAGTTCAACGCAACGGATATGCTAGCCGCCTTTATTGTACGTCGTTAGGCGCCCCGACCGGGATTTGAACCCGGGTCGCAGCCTCGACAGGGCTGCATGATAGGCCACTACACCATCGGGGCAG
>MDSV01229214.1_pt1 | contig 29423 bp, 26 predicted proteins | sample 810851 | NCBI WGS metagenome assembly MDSV01 (sample SAMN05326640, study PRJNA326480) | marine metagenome | isolation source: seawater | place: Atlantic Ocean: North East | collected 2012 | reverse complement strand
TACTCTTGGGAGTTACCAGCCATCGTACACTCTCAGATTTTAAGGTTTATAAATTGGCGATTCTTGCTGAAGCAATGTGCCCCAGCTGCACTGTTATGAAACCAGCAAACAGTGCCAGAACATTCAGAGGCTCAACGCGTTGGAAGATGACACCAAAACACAACGCCGTGAGCACAAATTTCCAGGATTCACCCTGGTAAAACGATTGCACCACCTGAGTGGCTGCCCTTGCTCCTGTGTAGCGGAACGCTCGCCAGATAAAGTAGGCATTCGGGAGGGCGCATGTCAGTCCTCCGAGCAATGCCGATTTGGCGGCCACATCGCTGTGAATCCAGGCCAGAGCTGCAGCTATCAGGGTCAGGACCAGCTGTAAAATAATGATCCTGTAAACCGGTGGACGCGGTATCGAAGACAACCTGTGCTCCACTTCTTTGATGCTGAATTTGCAACGCTCTGTTTGAGCAACCCATTTTCAGGGCGCGAGGATTATAGGGGCTACGGCCCCGCGCATCAACAGCAAGCGGGCCGAATCAATGAGATATTTGTAAGACAGGGCCGACATGGCCGCAGATGATGGGCTGACTGCTGAAATCAACCCCTATAACCGCAGTTAACGAGGGGTGATCTGCACAGAAACCCCTTTCGACGGTAAGGGTATTGAGGTAGGAATAGACCCCGGAGTCACTACCGGAAGCTCACTGCGCACATCAGGCTTCGGCGCTGCGCCGGTTTCCGACTCTTCTTTACCGGTTTCTTCGTTCGTCCTTTGTTGTTCCAGACCCGTAAGGTAGTCGACCCGGGTGTTACTCAGAGACGAATCATCGAGCATCATCATGGGGCGTGGTGTCGCCACCGCGGTCGCCGACAGCAGCAGGGCGCTGCAAATCAGAATTTTCATAGGCAAGTCCTCTGTTACTAACAGTCTAGTAAGCAGAGGCTCGCCTGCAGGGAAGTGTCAGTTAAGGCATGGCATTTAAGACCGCCGGTGCCGCTTACTGAATGTGATCGAGAATACCGTCAAGCTCATCAAGACTGGTATAGTTGATCACCAGCTTGCCTTTGCCTTTCGCCGAGTGCTGAATCGCTACCTTCGCCCCGAGACGCTCGCCTAACATACGTTCGAGACGCTGAATATCGGGGTTAACTGGCTGCTTACTGTCGACTTTCTGGTCTTTGCCATCCAACAGGTTACGCACCAGCGCCTCGGTCTGGCGAACGGTCAGAGCACGGGCCACAACATCAGCTGCAGCGCTGCTCTGTTGCTCAACGGGCAAGCCAAGCAGCGCTCGGGCGTGACCCATTTCGATATCGCCGTGTTCAAGTAATACTTTGACGTCGTCGTTGAGATTCATCAGGCGCAGCAGGTTGGCCACTGTCGCGCGGTTTTTGCCCACGGCTTCTGCCACTTCCATCTGAGTCAGTTCAAACTCATGCTGCAGGCGATGCAACGCCATAGCCTCTTCCATAGGATTGAGGTTTTCACGCTGGATGTTCTCAATAAGCGCCATAGCGATGGCTGCTTCATCGGGTACGTCACGGATCAGCGCCGGAACCCGATCCAGCTGCGCCAGCTGACTCGCGCGCCAGCGACGTTCACCGGCGATAATTTCGAAACGATCAGCCTGCCCAGGCAGCGGGCGCACAACAATCGGCTGCATCAGGCCCTGCGCCTTAATAGAGGCGGCCAGTTCTTCAAGCGCTTCTGGCTGGATATCACGGCGTGGCTGATAGCGGCCCGGCTGAATCCACTCGACCGGAAGGTGGCGCAACTCACTCTGTGCAGCAGAGCTGCCCGTTGGTGAGCTGGCTTCGCTGTTTTCAGCTGTGCCGACCTGCTCGTCTACTTCTACCGTGTCACTGACAGGAACTGCCGCACTGTTGGAGCTTGCCAGCAGTGCATCGAGACCACGGCCTAAGCCACGTTTTTTCTTTGTTGCCATCTATCGTTTCCATCTGCCCTGAGGGCGGTAATTATTTGCTCGCGGTCATACGCCGGTTAAGTTCACCCGCCAAAGCCAGATAGGCCAGAGCGCCTTTTGATGCCTTATCGTACATCAACACCGGCAGACCATGACTCGGCGCTTCCGCAAGGCGCACATTGCGCGGAATAACGGAGGTAAAGAGCTTATCGCCAAAGTGTTCTGTCAGCTGATCAGATACATCTTTGGTCAGGCTGTTGCGCGGATCGTACATGGTGCGGATCAGACCGGTGATCTCGAGCTGCGGATTTGGACCAGACTGAATCGAGGTAATGGTCTGCATCAGTGCGCTCAGTCCTTCCAGTGCGTAATACTCACACTGCATCGGAATCAGAATGCCCTGCGCGGCGACCAGCGCATTCAGCGTCAGCATATTCAGCGAAGGCGGGCAGTCGATCAGGATATAGTCGTACTCTGGAAGCAGCGCCTTGAGCGCGTTATTCAACTTCTGCTCTCGTCCAGTCACTTCCATCAACTCGACTTCTGCCGCCGTCAGGTCGCCATTTGCAGGGAGCACATCGAAATTGGCTTCTGGCGCCGAGGTTAATGCCTGCCCAGCACTGCAGTTAGACACCAGAACGTCGTACATAGAACGTTCGATTTCGTACTTATCCACACCACAACCCATGGTGGCATTGCCCTGCGGATCGAGATCAATCAGCAACACCCGGCGCTTAGTCGCCGCCAGCGACGCTGCCAGGTTGACCGCCGTCGTCGTTTTACCAACACCACCTTTCTGGTTAGCAATAGCAAAAATGTGAGTCACGCTGTTGATCCTTATGAGACAACCGGTAGCAGGCGCAGCAGATGACGCTCGCCGTCCACGCCCGGTATTCGAAGTTCGGTGACCTGAGTAACCTCAAACTGGCCTTTCAGGTCATCTATTTCCTGCTGTGGATATTGTCCTTTCATGGCCAGAAAACAACCATGGTCAGCACGCAGATGCTTACACCAGCCGGTCATATCAGCGAGTGAAGCAAAAGCACGGCTGACAATCATATCGAAAGGCTCCGGGGGATGATATGCCTCGACTCTGTCATTGACGATAGTGACATTTTCGAGTGACAGAGAGGTCTTTGCCTGAAACAGGAAGCGCGTCTTTTTGCCGTTACTGTCGAGCAGGGTAAACCGCTTCTGCGGGTTCATAATCGCCAGAACGATACCCGGAAGACCCGGGCCGGTGCCTACATCAATAATGTTGTCGGCTTCCTGAACTGCTGGATGCACTGCCAGACTGTCGAGCAGATGCAGCGCCACCATGCCGGACTCATCGCGGATGGCCGTCAGGTTGTAGGCTTTGTTCCACTTCTGCAGAAGCGCCAGATAGTTAAGGAGGGCGGTAAACTCATTCTCAGAGACCTCGATACCAAGGGCCTCTGCGCCCGCGCGAAGCTGCTGTTCAGATGTACTCATTGCCGGATTATTCTGGAAGAGGAAAAGGCCGCGAGTTTATCACAGGTTAACGGTCAGTCAGACTGAGCAATGATAAATCGGGCCGAATAAGCAGAGCGTTGACCGCCTGCGATCGCAGCCAGCCTTCGCCCGATGCCTGTTTCAGCATGGCAATCGTCGAAAGCGTGCCCGCCAGCAGGCAGGACGGCGCAACCACAGTCACAGATGCCCAGTAATCCACCGGAAACCCACTTTCAGGATTAAGAAGGTGACAATAGCGCTTGCCGTCTTTTTCGAAGAAGCGCTCGTAGTCGCCGCTGCTGGCCATACCGCCCTGGTATACGGGCAAAGATGCGATCGCGCTTTCCGTGTCGCGCGGATTACGGACACCCAACTGCCAGGGGCTGCCGTCTTCATGCGGCCCGAGAACGCAAAGATCGCCACCCAGATCGACCACACCGCGGTTAATGCCCGCCTGACGAGCGATCGCGGCTGCGGCATCGACTGCGTACTCTTTGCCTATACCGCCCAGATCCAGCTCCATATCAGGCGGCATCGTCAGGTGCGCCTCTGATATTTCAACGCGGCTGAGTCCGATCCGGGGGAGTAACCGCGCCAGCGTGACCTCTGAAGGTAACTGCCCTGCGCGGAAATCCCAGGCCTGACGCAGAACGCCAGAAGAAATATCAAACAGGCCATCACTCTGCTCAAAGCAGGCACAGGCATAGTTAATCAACCAGAGCGTTTCGTTATCCAGGCCCACTTTCTGACCTGCGCGCTGGTTAATATCAGAAAGAACGCTGTCATCACGATAGCGACTGTATTTCGCTTCGATACGACGGACCTCTGCCTCCATGGCGTTGATCACATCAGTTGGTGTGCCGGCCGGGAGATGGAAGCAGCAGGGCGACGCCATGGCACGAAACTCATGTGCCAGATAGGTCACTCTGGCGTCAGAGTGTTTTGTACTCAATCCCAAGGCTCACTATTGAATAGTCCACCAGCGCCGGCGCTTCGTCGTCAGGCGTCTGCAGCAACATCATATCTTCGGATGACATGTATTGCTGAATGTCGCCACTGATTTGCCAGCGCCCATAACCCGCACTCGCTGTAAGACCGACGTTAAATGCGCCGTAGGAAGACAATCGATAATCCGAACTACTGTATTCACCGGCTTCAGCGGGCGTCAGCCGATAAAAACTGGCCTGCGTTTGCCGGTAGTAGCGTAACGAAGGGGTCAGTTTAAAACTAAATCGCCCAGCGTTCAGTGCCTGCGCCCAGCGGGTTTCCAGCGTGTTGGAATAAATGCCCCAGCTGTCGGTATAAAAGCGATAATCAAGATGCAAAGCAGCTCCGCCACCCACCGCAAAATAGTGACGCGCCCGCGCATCAATCAGATACTGAGAGCGCTCACCCGGGCGATGGTCGTCCAACTTATAAGGATCAGACAGATATCCGGAGAGTCGGGTGAATCCAGCGCCAATCTGTAAAGCCAGATTCTTGTTGATCACCTGAGAGACGCCCTCGTAGAGAGAAACGCTACGTTTCACCCGGCCATCGGCTCTGCGTCTGGCTTCTGACAGAAACTCGTCGGTCGGTGCCAGTACGTCATACGACAAGGTCAGCGAACCCATCAGAGTCGTGTGTTTATTCATCAGATTGAGGGAGCCTTCAGCACCAACGGCCACCGAGTCATAGTCATTCTCGGTCGAGATCGCCAGTAAGCCCCCCAGGGTGCCATCAACACTATCTTCGAAGTAGCGGGTAGGAGCGAGCTTCAGGTCAATCCTACTCTCATCAATGCTGGCACCGCTCATCAACACAGCACTCTGGCCTTCCGAGTTTTTGTAGGTCTGCATAGGTGATGCGCCTGACATCGTTTCGTACTGCAGCTCGCTGTTCAGATACCATTGACCAGCTAATGGCCGGCGATAGCCGAGCTGGTGAATATCAATACTGTACCGCGCCGTTTCGTCAGAAAAGGTTCGCGATTCAGGTATATCGGCTTCCTGATACTGGCTGAACCGATAGCTTACCGCCTGCTCTGTGGGTACTGGCTCGGCCTGTCCTGCAAGTGGCGCCGCTGCCGCTGCCAGCGCCGCCAGAGAATTCATAGTTTTCTTCATCAGTTACAGCCGCAGCCGCCTCCTGCCGCTGCGCCACCGCCGGACGAGCCTTCCTTAGAATGGTGAATATGATTATCGAGCGAGGCTTTTAACGGATCGATATCCCAGGCCATCACATCGTGCGCGAGGCGTCCGCGATCCCAGGGCTCAACGGCAGAGCAGCCCGAAAGAACAGGCACCAACACAGACAGCAAACCTGTAAACAACAGCGGCTTCATCCAAATATCCTGAAGTCAGGTACGTTAAGTGGGTAATTATCAGCCAGCGAGGAGCTGCCCACGCCCATCAGATTTCGTATGGCACGGTTAACATGCTGCGGCGTGAGAATCTCGCCTGCGGCATCCGGCTGTCCCGTCGTAAGGTTTACCGGCTGAGACAAAAACTCGGTGGTTGATGCACCAAATACGCGGCCGCCGCTCGATTCAGGCCGCAGAACCAGCATACTGGTCACTGGCCAGTGATCCTTACCGTTACCTGAGTTGTAGTAGGGCGTTCGGCCAAAGTCAGAGCCGACAACAACCGTCGTGCGATCGGCAATACCGGCGTACTGCAATGCCACCATCATAAAGTGAATGCCTTCGAGCAGGTCACCGAGGTTTGGGTAGGCATTGGCATCGTGGTTTCCGTGCGTGTCAAAACCACCAAAGTTCAGGTTGGCACTGGCAGTCAGACCCGCAGCCATTGAGGCAACGACCACCTCGGCCTGGCTCTTGAGACTGTTGGCGCGGTTAGTGTTCCAGTGATCATCGCGCAGGACATTCGTCTGAAGATCATCCAGACGCACCGTCAGCTCACCGAGATTGCTGTCAGTATTACGGATACCAAACAGCTGCTGTAGCTGTTTACGTCGTAATGGCAGTGGCTCGCTATCCAGCTGACGCTGTATGCGTGCCCGCTGTGCTGCCTCAATATGGGAATACTGATCCACCCCACGGTTAGCAGTACGGAAGTGAAAGCCGCGATCATCGTAGTAGCTGTTCGGGTCAGCAACTTCACTGACAAACCCGGCGCTACTGGCACGGGCTCGGGCAACCAGTGAGTCTGTAAAGTCATACCCACCGTTACTGATATAAGCCATCGGCAGCGTAGGTGCGACCGATGCTGCGAAATACGCAGCCAGGCTGGGGTAGCCGGTCTCATCGTTACCCGACCAGACGAAACGGTTGCCCGTATCGTGATTGTTAGTGCCAGTATCGATGCCGTTAATCACCGTCAGCTTATCGCCATGCGTGGTGAAAAAATCATCGAACTGATCATTGATGCGCTGGCGCACCAGTTCGTCATTAGAGACCCCTTCCGGAATAGCGCTCCACTGAATGCTCCCGAAGGTTTTATTACTGTCGAGAGCAACCGAATTGGTTGAGCCTTCGTAGCGGTCTGAGCGATCCTGATAGGCTTGGTTAAGCCCCTTGGGGTCGCATATCGATGTCGGGTCCCAGCCACCGCTGGCATTCACCACAATCAGAAAACGATCAGGCGCCGCCGCCTGCACTTTGGGTGCCCACAAAGGCGCCTGTGCAGTCAGGCCCGCGGCCGCCATCATCTGCAGAAAATTACGACGTTTCATAGCGGCCTCCTTATTCGTACACGAAACGGTAGTCAGACATGAGATAGGTCAGCACCGCCATCCAGGCACGGATGCTGTAGTGCTCATCCTGCTCAATGCGTTCATCTGATGGCAGGTCGCCATCTGTGCGCCCGTCAGCCTGACGAAGCCAACGCGCCCGACACTCCCACTCCAGCCAGTTACTCGGCTGAGGATCATACTGCTCCCGGTTGGCCAGCATGGCCTGACCTTCGTTCAGCACCGCCAGGAACAGATCGTAGGTTGCCTGTTCTTCAACACTTCCCGCACTGATGTCTTCACCCAGGAGAACCCAATGCAGGTAGCGGATATTTTCTTTGATGCGATCAACGGCTGAGGGATTGGCTGCTCCCTCAAGGTCGAAAGGCAGCGTCTCGACCTCTACGTGCGGAAAGAGACGACGTTGCGAGGACGGATTAAGGAAATCATACGCCGTTGAGCGGCACGCCATCTCGGTCGCCATACGATTCTGGATCGCGATAATCAGGCCGCCCGGCTCACGAATTCGCTCTGTCACACTGTCCGAGTCCATCCCGCCGTACATAATGCGGTTATCTTCCCAGCGCAGCTCATCCCAGCCAAAACCAAAAATCGCCTGTAACTTAGTCTGCATCTGTTCCGGGCTGATGAATTGACTGGCACCGATATGATCGTTCACCGCCAGCTCTTCCGCATCCACGCTCGCCGCACGGTAATAAGGGCTCATAATCAGCGCTTTAACGGCGGCTTTGATATCCCAACCATCTGCAACCATGGCGTCGGCCACGCTATTGAGAATGGCGCGCTGACTGTTATACGCGAGCTTCTCATCATCTGACGCATCGGCAGCCGGCGCTGCCAGTACCTCCTGGCCGATCATACCTTCATAAAGCGTACGTACCGTGGCACGGGCAAATCTTGGATCGGCTGCAATCTCGCTACCGAGCCATTGCAATAGAGTACGGAACTGGCCTTCTGACCCTGACAATGGTGCCTGCTTACCACCCAGCCCCGGAGGCTCAATATCAGAGCCGTCCCAGTCATTCACCGAAGAGCTGCCCGTTACGATATATCGACCACGGTCCGTCCAATGCTGGAATGAAGAAGACACCGGGTCCATGACCTGATGGCAGGCGTAACATGCCGGGTCGAGGAGAGTCGGGTTGCTGACGCCAGAGCCAATACCGTCTTCAGGGCGATCCCCCTCGATGGCCAGAATGTCAGTATCGAGGAAGTAATCGAACACGATACGCGCACGGTGACGGTTTCTGTTCGTTCGGGTCGTCGGGTAGCGATTCAGAAACATTGGAGAGGTAAGAACACCTGCGTGAGGAATCCCCCCTAACTCGTATTCAAGCTGCTTTGTAACACGAGCAGGGCGGAAGTCACTCGGGTCATAGTAAATCTGCACGCCATCTTCATCACACACGGGCTCAGCCAGCTGACGGAATTCGCCGGACTCAACCAGCTCTGCTTCATACACCTGCTGACTGTACCAGTTCACCATCATGAAATCGGCGGTCATATAGAGAGTATGAGGAAGGTCATTCATCGCTGCGTATCGGATAAGCTCCAGAGGTTCGCGAGCCACGGAATCGTTGGTCACATTGCGCACGCAGCGACGGATACTGCTCTGCTCGTCCGCGGCATACACATCGTTGTACCATTTACGGTTCGGGTAATCGTCGCTGTCGAGCAGGTTGATGCCGCCTTCATTCAGATTACTGGAAAGGTACTTGTCAGTGAGAAGCTGCTCATTAAAAAAGCCCATCAGGTTGTCGTAAAAACCAGGCTCCAGCTGCATAGCGTCTAACGAGGTACTGAGACCGGTATCTGCACTCTCTGCAACCTGAGCTAACTCAGTTCCAGTAGGCAAACGCCCCACCAACTGAAGTGATGCTTTGCGCAAAGTCAGTGCAGCAGACTGGTTTTCCACACCCTGAATGGTGGCCAGCGCATCCGCGAGATTCTGGCCATTGAAAGCGTACAGGATGTATTCGGCGGTGTCCGAAGCACAGTCATCGACGCACGCTTCGACATCACCAATAGGCATCGTACGGCTGATTTCATCCGTTAACACCGAAAAAGAAGAGCAGGTCGCGCAGCCGACCAGAGAGGGGCCGACAGAGGTACCGTTACCATCCAGCCCGTGACAGGACGCACACATCTGCTGATAGTGTGCATGCCCGGCGGCGTTGTAGCCATCATCGGCAAGTTCACCGCTGTAGTTTTTATCGCACCCGGCCAGCCAGAGAATCGCCACCCCGACTGCCAATAATTTTAGGAGATTCATATCGTGTTCCGCGAGGCGTGCGCCCAGTTCCTGTTAACCGCCCGATGTTATAGCAGTGGCCCTGCCGAAAAAATGTGACCCGCTACGAAAAACCCTGTTTAGCACAGGGATACTTACTCTCCGATGACACAAATGCGCCAATCGCATCGATATGCCGTAATCCTGAGACGAATTACGCCGCTGGTAAGTTGAATAATGAACACTGTGTTCATCCAAAGTCGGGATGCTCAGCCCAGGGCGCATCTATATACTGTCGGCCTTAGTAATGAGGACCGCCATGTCAGCCCGCAGCCCCTTCTGGCCTCTTGTCGCCGCCGCCACCACCCTGATCGTCGTTCATGGGTTTGGTCGTTTTATTTATACCCCTTTGATCCCACTGTTAGTAAGTGATGGTTTACTTACTCTTCAGCAGGCAGCACAGCTGGCTACCTGGAACTATGTCGGCTACCTCGCGGGCGCCATGGTCGCACTTTTTGCGTATCAGAGTGGTTGGGGACGGAGCGCCCTGCTTACCGGCGTGCTCGGCAACGCAGTCATTACACTGCTGCAGGTCGGCGGCGATTACTTCCCATATATGGCGGGCCTCCGCCTCTTCAACGGCATCACTAACGGAATTGTTTTTGTACTCGCGCCGGCACTGGTGCTGGAATGGCTGGCGGTGCGCAACAAGGCGACGTTAAGTGGTCTCATGTACCTGGGTGTTGGCGCAGGCCTGTTGCTCAGTAACCAGATCGTTGAAAGTACCGCTATCTGGCTACAAGGCAACGACCGCTGGATACCCGCCGCGATGATCAGTATTCCGCTGGCGCTCTGGTCCGGTATTTACCTGTTCCGCCTCAGCTCAGGCGATGCACCTGTCAGCCGCGATGATCACTCTGCTTTATGGGATAAACAGAGTACGCCATTGTTTTTATCCTACTTTGGTGCGGGTCTGGGCTACATATTACCGATGACCTTCCTGCCTGCGGTTGCTCAGGAGTGGAGTATCGACGTGACGCCCAGCCCCTGGCTGATCGCCGCGATCGCATCCGTGCCATCGATCTTTATCTGGAATTCTCTGGGCAATCGCCTGGGCGACCGTAACGCCCTGATCCTCAATTACGCAGTTCAGGCCGCGTCGATTATGGCGATTTTTATCCTGCCTGCGAGTGAAATGGGCCTCTGGCTATGCGCCGCATTAATGGGGGGCAGCTTCCTCGGCGCCGTCTTCCTGACCCAACGACTGGCCCGTGCAATGCACCCACATCAGGGGCCACGATTGAGCGCTGCCCTGATTGCACTGTATGGCGTTGCTCAGCTGCTCGGGCCTATCGTTGCCGAAGCGGGGATTCATATGGGAGCGACCTTATCGTCGACCTTTATCTGGGGCCTGGGCGCCTGTGTGTGGGCATTATTGCTTATGCTCAGAGTTCCGGTGCAGCCTCGCTAACCCCAACTGCAGCCCAAACAGTTTCAATAATTGGTTAACCGTCTGAATCGTCGGATTGGCTTCATCGGACTCAATCGCAACAAGGGTTCGCCTGGAAAGACCACATAGCTTCGCGAATTCTGCTTGATTCTGCTTTGCAATATTGCGGCGTAGCACCCGTATTGCGCCGCCCAGCGACAATTCACCAGCACCAACCGAGGTTTCAACCCAGTTCAGAACCTCTGTACGTGACATCGTTTTAAAATCGGGAATATTTTTTGTCATGACAAAAAAGTTCTCATAGCAGTCCCCAGCGCTTCAGGCGGTCAGGCACCGCATTCAGATTGAGGGCGTGTCGCTCAATGTTCATCACCTCTGCAGGCACTCCTGATTCACTGGCATACACAGGCAAATCGAAGAGTGTTAAGGCAAAATCTCGCAAACCAGCCCATAATCGTGCTGCGTTGAGATTGGTTGCAGCGGCTGCTTCGTCGCAGATTTCCCGCCAGCGAAAATTACCACCCACTTCATTGTCCACATGCCAACGGCTGGTACGGGTAATACCTGCTTCATCAAGTACCATAGGCGCAAGATCGTATACCGGAGCAAGGTAGACCCCGGAATTCTGCCGTAGCACAGACGTATTGCGACCGTGGTTATCACTATTGCCCAAAACCACATTGAGCAGGTCTCTGCGCAGGTATTCCTGCACCATGCTCTCTACTTCATCCGTCTGATCGTACTCATTCCACAGATGCGCAAGCTGCTTCAGGTAGGTCGAGTGCGCCACTGTCGCGCCCGGCTCAATTACGCCGGCGATAGAATAAAGAGATTCCACCGCACATCTTTCCATTCCATCGTGGCCTACAACCCGATCAAATCTCGGCATCCACAGGCTCGCTGTTTTGCTCTGAAGTCGACCCGATTCAACATATAAATCCGACGAGATAACATCGAATCCTAACCGTCCAGCCACTTGATAGTAAGCATGTTCGGTCTCCAGAATCAGGCGGTCGCTTTCCAGAGAATTCCCCTGCCTTGAACTGCGGCGCGGGAATTTTACAAGAAAATGCTCTCGAGCCTGCTCATCCGGCAGTGAACCATCGGGATAATAAAGACCGTCACTAGCGAGAGTCAGCTGGTATTTAGGCGCATCACCGCCGGCACCGGTAGCTCCACCCACCGCAGCTCCATACGACCTGGCGTAATCAAGAAATTCTGTTGCCTGCTCAAGCACTTCAGACATAGGAAATCCGATCAGTTGAAAATCAGAAGTGTCGGTCACGCTTTCTTTAATACGCAGATTGCCGACTGGGGCGCGGGTACAGTTGGCTAATAACTGAAAATCATATCCGGGCTGCTGGATGTCCGGCAGGTTGAGCTGCTGCCCCCAATAACGGCGGGCGGCTCCCATAGGTATAATATCCAGCAGAAACGCGGGCCAATGGGATGTCTCATGCGGGAAGAAGTCGAGCGGAAAACGGGCGCTAACCAGTGCAGCAGGGTTTCCCTGAAATCGTGCAACATATCCGGCGTCGTATTCCAACGTAACCGCACCATGACGGCCAGCCTCCGGATCACTAAAATAGAGTTCGCACGCATCCTGCCAGGCACCACTCAGATAGGTCTGAACTGTTAGTTGCGACATATTTCACCTATCCACAATGAGCATGATAATGCACTATTAATACAGAACCAGCATAAAATGTGCAATATATAACCCATTTAATCCATTGCAGGCAGATAATGTGAATTATAGTGCTCACCATACTTATACACTATGTCATCCCAACAGGTTGTCCTCCCCGTACGTAGGAGAAGACTTCGAAACTGATCAACGAAACAGCTGAATCGCAGACGCATCCTGATGCTCCGCGATCCAAGTATCATAAGTCGCGTGAAGGGGTTAATCCACATAGCAACGCCGGTGTTAACCGACCTGCTGGAATCGCAGGCAGGTAATACCGGAGAGTGATACAGAAAAGAGATACAGAAGAGCAAGACAAGCGCCCGGTCAGGCGCTCATTTTGCCTGCGAGATTACGCTTCTTCAGATGAATCAGAATCTGGCTGATCGCTGCAGGCGTAATGCCCGAGATACGTGATGCCACGCCCAACGTAGCGGGGCGCACGGTCGCCAGCTTCTGCTTCACTTCGTTCGAGAGACCGCCAATGGCTTCATAGTCGAGGTCTTCTGGCAGTAGGGTGTTTTCGTAGCGACGCAGCTGCTCGATTTCTTCCAGCTGGCGGTTGATATAACCGTCGTATTTGGCCTGAATCTCAACCTGTTCTGCGACCTGAGGATCAGCAACGGCGTCACCCTTAAGAGGCGCGACCTGTGAATAAGTCAGGCCCGGACGCTTGAGCAGATCGTGCAGATTGTATTCGCGGGTGATGGCCGCTTCGCCCATGCCTTCCAGCGCGGACGCCTCTTCTGTTTTGGGCTGAACCCAGGTGGTTTTTAAACGCTGAGCCTCGGTTTCGATGGCTTCACGCTTGGCAGTGAACGCCGCCCAGCGCTCATCATCCACAAGACCGAGATCACGGCCAATTTCGGTTAGACGCAGATCAGCATTATCTTCACGCAGCACCAGACGGTATTCCGCACGTGAGGTGAACATGCGGTACGGCTCTTTGGTACCCATAGTGATCAGGTCGTCGACCAAGACACCGATATACGACTGGTCGCGACGTGGTACCCAGGCGTCTTTCTCGAGTGCGCGCAGTGCCGCATTAGCACCGGCCAGCAAGCCTTGCGCACCGGCCTCTTCATAACCCGTGGTGCCGTTAATCTGGCCCGCAAAATAGAGGTTATTCACAAACTTGGTTTCGAGGCTGTGTTTCAGGTCCTGAGGGTCGAAATAATCGTACTCGATGGCGTAGCCCGGGCGGGTAATGTGCGCATTCTCAAAGCCCACCATGCTGTGGATAAGATCCAGCTGCACGTCAAAGGGCAGCGACGTCGAGATACCATTCGGGTACAGCTCATTGCTGTTCAGGCCTTCGGGCTCAACAAAAATCTGATGGCTGGTTTTGTCCGCAAAGCGCGTGACTTTATCTTCAATCGACGGGCAGTAACGCGGGCCGACGCCTTCAATCACGCCCGCAAACATAGGCGAGCGGTCCAGGTTAGCGCGGATAATATCGTGAGTGCGCTCGTTGGTGTGGGTGATGTAGCAGCTCACCTGCTCTGGGTGTTCATCCACTGAGCCCATAAAAGACATCACTGGCAGAGGCGTATCGCCCGGCTGTTCCTGCATTACCGAGAAATCCACAGAACGGCGATCAATCCGCGCAGGCGTACCGGTTTTCAGGCGACCCACATTAAACGGCATTTCACGCAGACGTTTTGCCAGCGCAATCGCGGGCGGATCACCGGCACGGCCACCTGAGTGGTTTTCCATACCAATGTGGATAAGTCCGCCAAGGAAGGTACCCGCGGTCAGAACAACGCTGGTCGCATGAATACGCATATTGGTATTGGTGACCACACCCGCCACGGTCGAACCCACACCGTCACCCTGCATAATCAGGTCGTCACAGGCGGCCTGAAAGATATCGAGGTTCGGCTGGTTTTCCACAATGCTGCGGATCGCGCTGCGATACAGTGCGCGGTCAGCCTGGGCGCGAGTAGCTCGCACGGCTGGGCCTTTGCGGCTGTTAAGTGTACGGAACTGAATACCAGCTTTATCGGTAGCGCGCGCCATGGCACCACCCAGAGCATCAATTTCTTTCACCAGGTGGCTTTTGCCGATGCCGCCAATGGCCGGGTTGCAGGACATCACGCCCACGGTGTCTGTGTTATGCGTCAGCAGCAGTGTCTTCGCGCCGGTACGGGCCGACGCCAGCGCCGCCTCGGTTCCGGCGTGTCCACCACCAACAACAATCACGTCATAACGAACGGGATAATCCACAACTCACCTCAGTTCCGGTTCATGGGCAGGCACTTAAAGCCCACCCAATATAAAAAGGGCGCGTATTGTAGCACCCGGAAACTCAACCTGATAGCCAGTGTTTGAATTTTGTACAGATGGTTTATACACAAGCGCTTTCAGTCATGTATAAACAGAGATATTTTTTTCCACAAGGGTTGCACAAATGGATAGAAGCCAGTAACTACAGGGACTCTGGATGTGGATAACCCTGTACATTAATGTGGATATTTATTAAGCGCTCTATCAGTTTTTTAGGTTATCCAGAAACTTAAACAGGTTTTCCTGAAATTTTATTCAGGTTTTCTACAGAGTTATTCACAGAGATCCGCAGTTATTCGGTCGCTTCTGCGGTCTCGTCTGTTGTTTCATCCGTCGTCTCATCTGTGGTTGTGTCTGTAGTCGCCGTTGCCGAGGTGTAGCGCGCATAGAGAAGCTCCTCTTCTTTGCGTATGAACAACTCCAGCTCGCCATTGGCGTTAACCGAGGCATAGCCCGGCGCGTTGGTGACGTTAAAACCGGGACAATTCTTACGCTCTGACAACTGAACGGTGTAGAGGTTGACCTCTTCATTGAGAATCCGGATCGTCCCACGTGTCGTGCAACCGGTTGCCGGGGTCGCAACACTGACCTCACGGAATGAGAGCTCGTCGCCTACCTCGGTGAGATAAAGTTCGTAGCCCGTCGACATCCACTTGCCACGCAAGGTCGCCAGCCGCGAGTTCGTATCCCAGGTACCGTCGTTACTCAGGGTAAAGCCGCCCGGAGCCGTGTCACTGTCGTAGTCACCAACGAGCGTGTCATCGGTTGTCGTCGTCGGATAAAGCAGGCCTGAGAGGGTGAAATCTTCCGGTGCGCCCCCTGCAACAAACTGGTTCGCTGCAGTGTCACTGGTGGTGTAGGAGTAACCACTCAAGGTCATTGTCGCTGTAGCACTATCGTTATCGAGTGCCACTGTGCCGTAAAACGCGATGGTTTCATCAAAGGCGAACACATTGCCGTTATACATCAGCATCCTCAATGCCCCGGCCTGATCAAGCTGACCATTCCACAAACCATTCAGCCTCAATGTCGGATCAGAGACGGTATCGCCCTGATCGTTAACAATGTCGTCCGATTCCTCTTCCTCCAGGCAGCCAGTCGCAAACAGAGGTAGCAGTATGAAAATAAGCACGCGTAACATGGTCAGTCCTGATCGAGTCAATCTCACCAAAGCTTAGTTCATCTGCCGGATTTTTCCGGTAAAGAACGGGAGACAGGGAGGCACCATGTCCGAGACGCGCGCCCAGCTGAAACATATCGCTATCGACCAGATTCAACAGGCGAATCTGGCCGCAGCCAGCTTTCGTGAACTCGGCAAGGCAGCGGGCATCAAATCCAGCTCTGTGCACTACCACTTTCAGAGCCGCGAGCGACTCCTCACTGAGCTACTGCAGGATTACGACCTCAAGTTCTTCAGCGAACTGGATGCTGCCACGGCAGGCACCCATCGGCCACGTCAACGATTGGGGGCGCTGATTGATGTATTCGAGAGCTTCCATACTCATCGCCGCCAATGCATGAGCCTTGCCTATGCGGCCTCGCCCCACGAACTCAGCGATGCCAGTCTCGGCGCTGTGAATACATTTTTAGAGCACATGGAACGCTGGGTAGAAGACGCACTGCAGAAAGCGAGCCTGCTACCTATTCCGAAAGATGAACTGGCCTGTGTCATTGTCTCTGCTCTCGAAGGCTCATTACTGTTTGACCGCCTGAGCGACAATCCACGACACCTCCACGCCGCACGCAGCTGGATTGCGTCTCTCAGCAGCTACTGACTCTTTCTGGCACTTTTCATGGCCCAAAACGACACATCAAACAGGGCAACTTTGTCCGAACTCCACCTGTCACAAGACTTATACAGCGACTATCGTGGTCAACAAATACACAGATAATCACTGAGCTATCCGCAGTAAGGCAGGTAAATCATGACTAAGACAGCACGCGAAATCAGCGCTGACATTGAGTTTCCTGGCCGCAAAATGGACTTTGGCTTCGACTTTAGAGACTTGCCTCGTTACTGGAACGATAACGACGCATTCAAGACACACTTTATGAACGCACTCTCATGCCTGTTCCTCGAAGGCGAGCGTATGTTCATCGATGCCGTGCGCGACAGCCAACATCTGGTCAAAGATGAGAAGCTTTTGTCACAGGTGAAAAGCTTCATCAAGCAAGAGGCCATTCACGGGCACGAGCACCACAAATTCAGTGAATACCTGGATTCTATGGGCTACCCGGCGACCAAAGTAGAAGACTTTGAGCGCAAAGAGAAAAAGCTCATGCGTAAGTACATGCCAGCGAAGCGTCGTCTGGCGATTACCTGCGCCGTCGAGCACTTCACCGCCATTCTGGCGCATCAGGTGCTGACCAATCCAGAATCCACTGAAGGCATGGACCCACGCTTCAAAGAAATGTGGACATGGCATGCCATCGAAGAAACCGAACATAAAGGCGTCTGCTACGACGTTTACGAGCAAACGGGCGGAGGCTATTGGCTGCGCGTCTTTGCCATGTTTAACGTCACCTGGATGTTCCTGCTCCGCACAGCCATTGTGCAAGGCATCTTCCTGTGGAAAGACGGCAAGCTGTTTAAACCGTCTACCTGGAAATCAGGCTTCAACTTCTTCTGGAAGAAGCCCGGGCTGATCCCGAGCATCTGGAGCGACTACAAAGATTACTACCGCCGCGACTTTCACCCATGGGATCACGACAACCGTGAGCTGCTGGGTGAATGGCAGGCGGGCCACGATAATTATAAGACTGTATAAAACTATGACTGATAAACAAGCGACCGCCCGCAATGTGAGTGCGGGCATTGAATTTCATGGCCGTAAAATGGACTTCGGATTCGAATTCGAAGACCTGCCACGTTACTGGTACGGCAATGACGCCTTTAAAAGCACCCTGATGAACGCGCTTTCTTGCCTGTTCCTGGAGGGCGAGCGCCTGTTTATCGATGCAGTCCGTGACAACGAACACCTGGTGAAAGACGAACGCCTGCAAAAGCAGGTGAAGAATTTCATCAAACAGGAAGCGATTCACGGTCACGAGCACCATATGCTCAGCGAATACCTCGACACGCTCGGCTATCCGGCGACAAAGGTAGAGGCTCAGGAACGCGCAGTAAGACTCTTCCTCAAAAAACACGTCCCGGCGAAAGACCGTCTGGCCATTACCTGTGCAGTAGAACACTTCACAGCCATGCTGGCGCATCAGATGCTCACCAATAATGAGCTGACCGACGAAATGGACCCACGCATCCGCGAAATGTGGAAGTGGCACGCCATCGAAGAGACCGAGCACAAAGGCGTCTGCTTCGACGTGTATGAAGCCGCTGGCGGAGGCTACTGGAAGCGGGTATTCCACATGGCCACCATCACCATGACCTTCGTTATGCGCCTCAGCACAGTACAGGCGTACTTCCTGTGGAAAGATAAGCAGCTGTTCAAATGGTCGACATGGAAATCCGCGTTCCGCTTCTACTGGAAAACGCCTGCGCTGATCCCGACCATCTGGAAAGAATACAAAGACTACTACCGTCGCGACTTCCACCCATGGGAGCACGACAACCGCGAACTGCTCGAAGGCTGGGAAGCCGAGCACGACAACTACAAAGCGGTGTAAATCAATTCGGCGGCCACCTCAAAGTGGCCGTCAATGTCTTACCTTATTTGCCTTTACCAGACACCCGTTTTAGACTCGCTGCAACCGGGCCAGAACCCGGCACCTCACATGGAAGTATGGATATCCCAGCGTCATGGCCGATTTCGAACTAGAAGACCTTCAGGGCAACCGTTACCGACTCCGACGCGGCTCAGGCCCCGGTCTGTACCACCCAGAGAACCTCTGCACGGGTGGCAACTTTGATGCCGAACGTCTGCTTGGCCACTTCAGCACAAGCAATATCGACGACAGCTTTAATCACTTCTATTTTGACGTACTGTCAAAGTTGGATGGCCGTCCGTCATGCCCGCGGCAAGCGCTGACCAAAGCCATCGCGGCCAACTACCTGACGCTCGAAAAAATCGATACCGCTCGCGCAGTCGACGACGAAGTACCCGATGATCGCCCATTCCTGCGTGTGCAGATTGAAAACGCCCTGCGCCAGATCGTCGAAGGCGAACGACGCGAAGCCGCCATGCACCAGCGTCAGATGGATAAAGAATCCACCGTAATGAAAGGCCTGATCTACACAGGCGCCTTCATGACGGGCATCGGCTCATCCGCCTGGGGCCTCGCAGTACAGGTAAAAGAGCTCAGCGACGTCATCAACCCATTTAAGAAAATGGAACACCATGCCAAAGCACTTCGTGCCGCATGGGAATCGGACAACTTCGCAGACACCTACGCCGAAACTTATCTGAGCGGCGAAAAACGCGAACTCGTTGAAGCCATCGGCTTCGACCCGAGCCAGATCACCCAGCAGCAGATCGACGAAGCGATTGCCATGACCGATCTGGTGCTCAACGACGAAACCCTGCGCGACATTTTATATCGCTTCGTCAAAGACTACGCCGAAGCCCAACACGCCATCGAAATCACCGAAGTCGCAGGCTCCGGCGCCTTTGAATTAATCCTGACCATCATCGTTGCCGCCGTCACCGGTGGTGCAGGTGTGGTTGCCGCCGTTGGCAGCAAAATGCACCTAGTGCGCAAATTCAACAAAGTCGGTGACCTGTTAGCTGACTTTGCGAAAGCAACCAAACGGATTAAGAACCGTAAGAAAGCGTTCAATGGGAAGAATACCGGCCCAGGCAAACTGGAATCCGTCGATAGTTCGGTGAAAAAGACCGATGCGCATGGGGCGGAAAGCGGAAATAGCAGCCACGCTGATGCCGAAGCGGCTAAGTCATCCCCGGATGCCGAAGGCGCAAGTCACACTGAAGCCAGTAAAACCTGCACCAATGGTTGTCCGATCAGCATGGTTAATGGTGAAGAATTACTGGAACTGGTCGACTTCGAAATGGCAGGCCCAATTCCGTTCACCTGGAAACGTGTCTACCGCAGCAGCAATATCAAACAGAATAATGGCCTCGGCTATGGCTGGAGTTCGCCACTAAATCGCCGTTTATTCGTTGGCCAACAGGATATTCAGTACTTCGATGATCAGGGGCGATCGATTAATTTTAATCCGGTAAATATCGGTGGCAGTTGTCGCAACAGAACTGAAAAATTAATCCTGACCCGCACTGCAGAAGATGAATATCAGGTAGCCAATGCCAACGGCCAGGGCATTACTTACCATTTTGCCTCAGGAGCTGCGCGCGCTACCTACCGCATGACGCGCTGGACGGATAACAGCGGCCATCAGGTAAATTTTGAATACCAGAACAACCTGGTTAAGCGCATCACGACTTCTGAAGGCGAAGAGTTACAGCTGACTCACGATAACAAAGGTCATGTAACGGCCATAGATCGCGTATTCCGCCCTGAAAGCCGCCCACAATATGTGAGCCGTCAGGTTGCCTATGAGTTTAATGAAGACTCAGACCTGATTACCTCATTCGATGAAATGGGGCACACCCAGCACTTCCGCTACGAGCAGCACCTGATTCAACAGCGTACGCTTAAATCAGGCTTCAGCTACTACTTCGAATGGACGCATATCGGCCCGGATGCACGCTGCCTGCGCAACTGGGGCGATAAAATTAATGGCGAGCACGTCTACGACTACAAGTTCGAATGGGATCTGGATAACCGCACCAGCCATGCCACCGACTCCCGCGGTGGCCGCCTGTCTTACAAATTTAACCGCCTTGGTCTGCCAGTCTGGATTCGCCAGCCTGAGGGTGACGATACCCGTTATGAATACGACCGCAGCGGTAACCTGATCAAACTGACTGATCCGGCCGGCAACACAGAGCTGTTCCAGTACAACCACGGCGGTCACCTGATCAGCCACACCAATAAACTGGGTCATACGCAGAACTTCCGCGTAAACGGTACCGGCCAATTAATCGAAGCCAAAGATGCGACCGGCGCAACATGGCAGCGTAAATACGATGCACAAGGCCGTCTGATCAGTACTGTTGATCCCGCCGGGCGCTCGGTGCGCATGGACTACACCCCAGAAGGGCTTCTTGCCGGTGTCACAGACGCTGACGGCAATAAAACCAGTTATGTCTGGGATAACCATCGCCGTATTACCGCTGTGCGTAATCCGCTGGGTTCGCATACCCGTTACAGCTACAACGAACGTGGCCAGGTTACGCGGGTGATTTACCCTAACCAGCAATCGCAGAACTTTGAATATAACGATGCGGGTCAGTGCATTGCGGTAACTAACAGCGACGGCAGCCAGACCAACTACCAGTACACACCACACGGCCAGCTCGCAGCCGTTACTGATCATACGGGTCGAACCACCCGCTACGAATATGACTGGTTATCTCAGGTCAGCCGACGCGTAGATGCCAGCGGTCAGGCATTTAATTACCACTACGATGCCGAGCGGAACCTTGTTGGATTAACCAACGAAAATGGCGAACGCTACCAGCTAAAATACGATGGCAACGAACGCCTGATCGAAGAAATTGGCTTCGACGGCCGCGTGCAACGCTACCAATACAATATTGCTGGTCACCTGATCCAGAGCGAAGAATACCGCTACATTAACAGCGAAATTCTGCCGGTAACCCGAATTGCCTACCGTCGTGATGCCGAAGGTAAATTGCTGTCTCAATGGCAGGAACTGGGCCGTGGTCAGGCCGTAAATCAACTGATTGCCGAATACGATTACGATCCGGTAGGCCGACTGCTCAGCGCCAATAACCCGCATCGACAGCTTAGCTGGGCGTACAGCCCGACGGGGCAGGTGATCAGTGCGATGCAGGACAAGCACGAGCTGATTCACAATTACGACAGCTCGGGTCGTCGCAGTGCGACGCAATTGCCGGGTGGCGATGCCATCCATTACGGCTTTAACCCATTAGGTCAGACCGCATCGGTTCACTGGAACGACCAGCTGATCGCCAGCTTCACTCACGACGATGCAGGCCGTGAAGCATTGCGCCAGTTAGGCAACGGCTTACAACAAACTCAGAGCTTTGATCCACAGGGGCGTTTACAACAACAGACCCTGATGAAAGCGGGCGCTAGCGACGATCATCAGCAACCGCTGAACAAACGCAGTTACCACTACAGCGCAGCAGGACAGATCAGCCAGATCGACGACCAACTGCGCGGCAGCACCCAATATCATTACGACCAGATAGATCGCCTGATACAGGTCAGCGGCCCGCAGCCAGAACAGTTTGTACACGACCCTGCCGGCAACCTGCTTGGCTCACCGGACGAAGTAAATGGCCAGAACCGCAGTGGGCAAGTTACCGGTAACCGCCTTAATTTCCAGGGTGACCGCCATTACAGCTACGACGACCAGGGCAACCGCGTTGAAGAACGCCGCGGCAAAGATGGCCGCCAGACCACGCGTTACCGCTACGATTATCAGAACCGACTAACCGGCGTCGCCAAAACCATTGGCGATACCATGCGCATTACTGAATATCAGTACGACGCGCTGGGCCGCCGTATCCGCAAAGTAAATAAAGACGAATCAGGTAACGTCACCGGAGGCACAGAATTCTACTGGAACGACGACGTACTCCTGAGCGAGCAATCGGCAGACATCACGGCTGAACAGCAAGGCAACGGCAAGGTGTATGTCTTTGAACCGGGCACCTTTAAACCACTGGCGTTTGTTCAATGTGGTGAGATCAACCACTACCACCTCGATCACCTGGGTACCCCGCAGGAAATCACCAACGCCGACGGCGAACTGGTCTGGACCGCACAATACAAAGCCTACGGCTCGTTAGCGCTTGCCGCCGAGCAGCAGGTTGAAAACAACCTCCGGTTCCAGGGGCAGTACTACGACGAAGAAAGTGGATTACACTACAACCGCCACCGTTACTACGACCCGGAATGTGGCCGGTTTATAAACCAGGACCCGATTGGGTTATTGGGTGGGGATAATAACTACCTGTATGTGCCGAACCCGGTGACCTGGGTGGACCCGCTGGGGTTGAGTTGCAAGGAGGGCGATGGAGAAATTCCAGAGAATTACGACCCTTTGACGGATACTTTTACTGGCTCACATGGCTTTAGAACTCCTGATGGTGATCAGGAAGAGCTCGTAACTGTGTATAGAGGGGTACATCCTAGCCATCCAGATTATAAAAATGCTCTCAAGGGTGAGTCAGTCCCTTGGGGGGGGCATAGGGATGTTGCGTTACATAATTATGGCGACAACAAGAGCGACTTTACATCGTGGACAACAAATCCAGATATAGCCCGACGATTTGCAACAGACAAGCCCGATGCAATAATTCTCGAGCAGCAAGTCAAGAGGAAAGATCTTATTTGGTCGCCTGATATTTTCATGGAACATGAAGTTCTGAGGCTTGGTCCAACAAATGGGGCAACAATAAAATGACTGATTCACAGGTGATTAATATTTCTGATTATGTTGAATCAAAAAGCTACTCTTCCGAGTGTGAGAGTGTTATTAGTTTTCTTGGCGAAAGGCTTTCCCGTTCGAAGTTGGGGAAGGTATCTGATATGGGGATTGATGCTACTACTTTATTTGAAGTATATAAAAAAAGGCTTTTGAATTTAAAAGAGAATGGCATTTCATACCTCGGTGTTGATGAGTTGATTAGTTTATTAGGGCGATACTCTGGCTTGATTCTAGTTGCCGATGCTTCATCTGATTCTGAAAGTTTTATATTGTTTTTCTCAGAAGACTTTAAAGTCATCTTGGGTGTCGTTCAGGTTCAGTGACTGTTGTCGCGACATGTATAGAAATTATTATGGGGCGAGCGGTGTCGAACATCAGTATCCAAGATAGAATAGATAGAGTAACTCGCCTCGCTAACCAAGGCCTATGGTTTCCTCATTCCTCTGAAAAAATGACGGGTGTCCCAGTTGACCCCGATATTACTAATGTATTGGCTTATATAAGTGCCAGAAAAGGTATATCCAGAGGAATTATCGATGATGCTTATCTCGATAAGCTCCCAGGGGCAATACATCAGGGAACTTTACTGGATAGAGCCCGGGGGGCAATGATCGGCTGTGCGGTTGGTGATGCATTGGGGACGACTCTCGAATTTACACAGCCCGGCACATTCGACCCTATCAGCGACATCATTGGTGGTGGCCCATTCAATTTGAAACCCGGAGAGTGGACTGACGATTCCAGTATGCTTCTATGCTTGGCGCATAGCCTGACAAGAAGTCGTGGGTTTAATTTGCAGGATCAGATTGAACTCTACGTAAAATGGTGGAAAGAAGGCGCATTCAGTGTCACTGCTGAGTGCTTCGATATTGGAATAACGGTTACCACTGCTTTAGAAGATTATTTACGCACCGGTGATCCGGTATCTGGTCCGACCGATAAGTATTCTGCAGGTAATGGATCTCTTATGCGATTAGCGCCTGTACCGATCTTCTATCATCAGAATTTTAAGGATGCTGTTGCGTATGCCGGGCAGAGTTCCTTATCGACCCATGGGGCACTGGAAGCGGTAGATGCCTGTCGTTATTTTGGAGCTCTCATCTGGGGCGCTTTGAATGGGGTAACCAAGGCTGAGCTTCTGGATGGCGTGTACAGTGCGGTTGATGGCTATTGGACGTCCTCGCCTTTATGCGAATCGGTTGTCACAATTGCGGAGAGCATTGGAACGTTAGAAAACTCACAGAACAGCATTCGGGGCACGGGCTATGTTATTGATACTTTAAGAGCAGCTCTGTGGGCCTTCGCGACAACGGATAACTTCGAGGATGGTCTGCTGAAGGTCGTCAATCTTGGTGAGGATGCGGATACCACCGGTGCTATTTATGGGCAGCTTGCAGGGGCGTATTATGGGGAGCGACAGATTCCTCAGCGCTGGGTGGAAAAAATTAAGTATAACTACTTCTTCTATCAGAAAGCCTCTGAACTGGTCCAGTCAGGCTCTGAGTCCTGACCGGGGAATATATCCGTTGCTGTAAGGTGTGCTGAAGCGCTTCCGCTCTTTGACCACCTTGCCGCCCGACATTCCTCCCCTGAGGTTTCTATCCCATCCTTTAGTGGTTAGAATACGCCCAGATTTCAAAACCGGTTAAGGTAACTCTCATGGCATTAATGACGAACTACTAAGACAGTCATAGTAAGAGCCTGGGCACCCCGCAGGAAATCACCGAACTACTAAGACAGTCGAACTACTAAGACAGTCGAACTACTAAGACAGCGAACTACTAACGAACTACTAAGACAGTCATAGTAAGAGAGGGTGGCTGGTTTCTGAAGCGTAAAACTTACCGATAGAAAATAGTTTGTGGAAAACTAAAGTGCTGGCAACTTTTTGTGTCGTTTCAAACAGAAATCACGAATTGGAAGCGAGTGAATGTCTCAGAGTGATCTGATGATGTTGCGGCTTAGGTTTTTTGCTTCAGGAAAGACGCAATTTACAGGTGGCAATGCCAGCAGCCCGCCTTCGTTCTCGTTGGTCGTCCCAGAATTTTGTGATTTTCGATTTTACTTCGTGTGCAGCACCGACAATACCCTTGAATTCGGATTCGAAATTTTGTGTGATGTATAGCCAGTGTTCAGCATCAATACCCAAGCGGTTCATGATAGCCGGTTCAGCCTCTGAGATTGATCCCCGTTTATTTTCTCTGATCTGTCGTCCTGTCCAGTCTACGAGCTCCAGGTAGTCTGTCAGACGCATCTGTATACCTTCAGGCATGTCTTGGCGAGGGTTCCCAGCAAAGGGAAGTAATCCATATGCTTGCTGTTTGAGGTGATTTGGTGAATAGGTTTCTTTCGCTTTCTGAGCGCGTTTTTTAACAGAAGTGTGCTCTGATTCTTCTGGAGTTTTAGCCATCGCAGCACGTACGGGATTCAGATCGACATAGGCCATGCAGGCCGCTAGCGCCTTTTCATCCAGTAACGCTTGAGACTTAAACCGGCCTTCCCAGAAATGGCCGGTACACTGATCTTCTTCGTTGGCAAGCCTTGCGACAGTCTCATTTAAACGGCGCATGAACCAGCTGATACTCATCAGGCGTTCTCGCCATTCATCGATACGTTCATCCAGTATGGCTTGCTGTGATGCCGACAGGTCTTCGCCTCTCTCGAATTTCTTTGACAGTAACGTTCCTTGATATAGCTGGTGCCAGCGTTGAACGACCTCCAGGCTGGTTAGGCTTCTGGCGCGCTGTTGGCTGACATGAAGAATCACATGGAAGTGGTTCGACATCACTGCATAAGCGGCGATATCAATACAGAAAATTTGTGACTGATCCAGGATGAGTTTCTCAATCCAGCCACGGCGATGCTCGAAAGAGCGGCCCTCAGGGGAGGTTCCGCATAGAAATGCGCGACGGACGCAACGGGAAACACAGTGGTAGTAGGGAGTAGCTTCCAGAGAGACCAGCTGCTTCCTTGGCTTTGGCATACATTCTCCTGATGTATATTTCGTATTTCTACTGTATAGAAATTGATCTTTAACGAGAATCAGGCATTCTTCTTACAATGACTGTCCTAGTTCCAACTAGTTCCATTAACTGTCCTTGTTCTGGTTGAATACCCCGGACACCTCAAGAAGAGATAAACTCTTCACCAACAGAGGTGCCAACCATGAGCCAGAAACGTATTTACAAACAGTACCCGCAAGAATTTAAAGAAGAAGCCGTTGCTCTCGTGACTGAGCAAGGTTACTCCGTTCCAGAAGCCGCTAAATCCTTGGGGATTGCCACCAACTTGCTCTATCGGTGGAAAGAAAAACAGGAGCAGTCAGCCAGTGAGTCGAGGCCTTCAGAAACCGAGCTGGAAGAGCTGAAACGGCTTCGTCAGGAAGTCAAAACCCTGCGCATGGAGAAAGAGATTTTAAAAAAGGCTTCCGCTTTCTTCGCGAAAGAAATGAAGTGAAATTTCACTTCATTGACCAGCACCGGCAGAGCTATCCGGTACGCCTGCTCTGCCGAGTGATGAACGTCGGTAAGTCGGCGTTCTACGCGTGGAAAGCTCGTCCAGCGAAGGTGATCACTGTGGAAGAGTTACACCTGTACCGACGTGCCAAAGCGTTGTTCAAAGCCTCCAGAAACAGCCGCGGAAGCCGAGAATTGGCCAAAAAACTGAATGAGGAAGGCATCAAGGTAACTCGGCACCGAGTACGCATGGTTATGAAGAAAATGGGATTGAAAGCCACACAGCGCGTGGCTTACAAGGTGACAACCAAGCGTAAGTACAGCGACCGGATTGCAGATAACTTGCTGAATCAACAGTTCAACCCGGTGGGCATGAATCAGGTCTGGGCTGGCGATGTCACCTACCTTAAAACAGGCGAGGGTTGGATGTACCTGGCGATCGTCATGGATTTGTATTCACGTAGGATTGTTGGCTGGGCCATCGATAAACGCATGACGACGAGCCTGATCAGTCGGGCCATGATCAAGGCTTACAACCTCCGCCAACCGACAAAAGGTCTGGTGTTTCACAGTGACAGAGGATCGCAGTACACCAGTAAAGCCTTTGCGAAACTACTGAAGGGCTATGGCGTACGAGCATCTATGGGAGACGTCGGTGCCTGCTGGGATAACGCCGTCGTTGAACGCTTCTTTGGCAGTCTGAAACACGACTGGCTGTTCAAGGTAAACCAGCCAACACGTGCTCATATGGAGCAGGACGTAACGGCTTACATGAAATACTACAACCAGGATTGCTTGCACTCTACGAACGGTGATTTATCGCCGGTAGATTACGAGAAATTAGCAAATTAATGTGTCCGGTTTTGTTGACCAGAACAAAACGTGCCAAGAAAGCGAAAGAGACCCATTCACCAAATCACCCTAGGCAGCAAGCATATGGATTATTTCCCTTTGCTGGGAACCCTTACCAAGACATGCCTGAAGGTATACAGATGCGTCTGATGGACTACCTGGAGCTCGTAGACTGGACAGGACGACAGATCAGAGAAAATAAGCGAAGATCAATCTCAGAGGCTGAACCGGCCATAATGGACCGCTTGGGTATTGATGCGGAACACTGGCTATACATCACTCAAAATTTCGAATCGGAGTTCAAAGGTATTGTCGGTGCTGCTCACGAAGTAAAATCTAAAATCACAAAGTTCTGGGACGACCAACGAGAACGCAGGCGGGCTGCTGGCATTGCCGCCTGTAAATTGCGCCTTTCCTGAAACAAAGAACCTAAGCCGCAACATCATCAGATCACCCTGAGACATTCACTCGCTTCCAATTCGTGATTTCTGTTTGAAACGACACAAAAAGTTGCCAGCACTCTAGCTTTCCACAAACTATTTTCTATCGGTAAGTTTTACACTTCAGAAACTAGCCATTTTCTCTTACTATAGCTCTTACTATGACTGTCTTAGTAGTTCTGCTGAGACATTCACTCGCTTCCAATTCGTGATTTCTGTTTGAAACGACACAAATAGTTGCCAGCACTCTAGTTTTCCACAAACTATTTTCTATCGATAAGTTTTACGCTTCAGAAACCAGCCACTCTCTCTAAGATAACAATGACTGTCTCAGTAGTTGGTCTCAGTAGTTGTAACTGTAACTCGCTTAGTAGTTTCCGGTGGAGCGTCCATATATGCCTTGGCAGCTATCTTCCGGATTTCAGATTTATCGGTAAATTCCTAGATAACTTCCCAGCAACGTCTCCTCTACAGGCACCAACTCGTACTGCTCAATGTCCCGCCATTCATTGCCAACATCTTTCCTGACCGGGTAAAAAAGAAGTGAAACACCCGTTTTAGACTGAAGATTCTTATTTATCCCTCTGTATTTGTATCCATCCAACTCTGGAATAGAAAATGAGTTACTAAGAATCCCATTTAAATCATAGAAATTTATAACCCCATCATCGAAAACTTCCACTACAACCTTGTTCATTGACTCTGAAAAAACTGCAGAAATAGGCTTGTAAAAATCAATCTCAACCTCCGATTCATCATAACTCCAAGCAACTGAGATAGGATCATAATCATCTGAATACTTCGGATAAGTAATCTTCGTCATTTCAAATAGGACTCACATCCACAACGTGTAAACAAGGGAAAGGAATATTCCCTGTAGTTACTATCTCGTCTCGTGAAAGCTCGTAATTCCACCATCACTATCTATAACGCAAACATAATTTGCACGAGGACATATAGACACAAGAACAATTGATCCTCGCTCACGATATACGTCACCAAAACATATAGCACCGTCGTTCGACAATGGATTAATTATTCTCTTTCGCTCCGTCCCATCCGGGTTGAATATTATCGCATTATTTGGGCTAAATTCATTATCAGGTTCAACAACCACAATATAATCCCCGACCCCTCCAATCTCAAAATAAACTTGGTAGTCGTATTTTTTTACAATCTTACGAGAGTTAAACTCCCACTCGATAGTCTTGCCTGAGTCAGTAGAAATGCAGTTATCTATCATATTCACACCCTATTTAATTGGAGTTTCATCACCTACAAACTCAACAAATGGATTATTCCGATCATACTCCAGAACATCAATCTGAGATCCGCCGCCCGGATATACAACACCATCTTGAACTTGCGGGCCAACAATGGAACTAGGTGTTCTGGTCAACAAAACCGGACACATTAATTTGCTAATTTCTCGTAATCTACCGGCGATAAATCACCGTTCGTAGAGTGCAAGCAATCCTGGTTG